>JACCDH010484595.1_pt1 | contig 25093 bp, 21 predicted proteins | sample 7442481 | NCBI WGS metagenome assembly JACCDH01 (sample SAMN15323433, study PRJNA562643) | freshwater metagenome | isolation source: river surface water | place: USA:Blue River Watershed | collected 2017-08-15
ATCAAAAAATGCCTTAGTATTATTATCACCAACACAGAGATAACTGATACCATTCTTCACTTTAATCTGTGGAGAATTGTTGGGTAGATGCTCATTCATGACCGTTCTTAGCTTTTCAAATTCAGAAGCATCAAAACTCCATTCTTTTAGCTGTTGAATTTTTCTCCCTTCAGGAGAAGCATCACATCCGAGCACTTCTGCAGCAGTATTATCATGGATATGCTGATGGACAAGATTGTATCCAAACGGATTTTCCATCTGGGCCACAGACACTGCCAAATAAGGGTCAACACCCATGGCAACAGATTTTTCAATCAGCATTTTCACCTGAGCATAATCTGGTAAAGGAATGTCTTTTTTACCCTTTAGTGGTTGATACCCCATTACGTATGAATAAGGTGTATTGTACGGATAATAGAGTTTAAGTTTCTTTGTTCCGGTAGAGTCTTTAAAAATGAAATCGTCGTTACTTAATTCATCTTTTTTTGTTGGATTTTGGCATAAAAAATTAAGCCTTGAACCGACAACTGGACTTATGGCTTTCTGATCAAGTAGTCGTTGCACAATTGTCATACTACTATATCCAAGTGCTGCAATTTTCTCTAAATCTTCCGTGCAGTACACACACGTTTTAATGAGGACTCTATTTGAATTGGCATTGATTATGTCAAGCGGAGAAACAAACTTAGTAAGTCTTCCTGATGAGTCACATTCAAAAGAAATTTTTTCAGGGTTACCAGATCAAGAGTAAGAACTAAACATAACCAAGATGAAAAAATATCTTTTCATGAAACATCCTTAATGAATTCTACATACCGTATCGGAGCGATCAAATAAAAATTAAGTGTCAAAAGATTTTACAGAAACTTAACAATACTTTTCTCTTATCTAAGGTAAATTTTTAACGCTGAGTAAAGTCTCATTCCGGAATGAGGCTTTACATTAGCGCTAAGGACTGATCCTTAAAGATTCATACTCTATCTAAGCTTAGGTTCTAAGGGCTCATTAAAAAATTGACTCTGGACCGAGGAAATTATAAGAACAAGCCTAAATTAAACACTAATGGGTGTAAAAAGATTCTACAATCCGTCCTCATTATTAATTCAAAAATCTCAACTCATGGTGGATCTCTCTGACAACCACTAGACTAATTGATAACAAACTAATTTAATAAAGAACTCAGTATAAAAAAGGATCACATAAATGAATACGATAGAAATTTTCCGCCAAGGCGGATTTATTATGTACCCGCTCACAGTCTGCTCAATTCTTGTATGGACTGTGGCCATAAATAAGTTCATTAACCTCAGAGCATTTACTAGAGATTACAAAAAGATGAACCTTGAGATCCAGGACGCACTTGCTAAAAATAAAATTGAGGATCTTAAACAGATTTTCAAGAACTCATCAGAAATTTTAAACCGTTCCCATGAACCATTCACAGAAGATCACTACACTAGTCCAGAAGCACTAAATGATAAACTCTCTCGTAGGCTTCAAGAGGTAAACGGATATCTCAAAAAAGACTTATGGATTCTAGGAACAATTGCAAGTTCAGCTCCGTTTATTGGTCTCTTCGGAACAGTTCTAGGAATTATGGAGTCGTTCCGCGCGATTGGTCTCACAGGAAAAAGTGGGTTTTCAGTTGTTGCAGGAGGTATATCTGAGTCACTAATCGCTACTGCAGCGGGCATCATTGTCGCAGTTGTCGCAGTCATTTTTTATAACTTCTTGCAAACTAAAGTTAACGGTATCGCTCAAGACTTCCGCCATAAAGTTGAAGATGCCGCAGAAATTTTTGTGATGATGAAAACAAGGAAATAATTTATGTCGTTCAAAAATAACAATGAACAAGATGAAATTGTTGCAGACATCAACATGACTCCCCTGATCGATATTATGCTCGTTCTACTTATCATCTTCATGGTGAGCTCTTCGGCCGCGATCGAGTCTGGGCTAGACGTAAGCTTACCGCAAGCTTCAGCTGTTAGTGAAAAAACAGATTCAGTCCTAGTCATTTCACTCAACAAAGCGGGAGAACTTTCAGTCCAAGGTAAACCGGCAAAGATCGATGAACTTTCGGAGATGATCAAGAAAGGTCTTGCCGATCTTAAGACGGATACTGTCTTGCTTGAAGGAGATAAAGAATCTGATCTCTCGTCAGTAATGAATGTAATGGACATCGCAAAAAATGCTGGTGCTAAAAACTTCTCGATTGCGGCCGAGCTAAAAGGCTAACTGGATGATACTCAAATTTGCGTAGAGGAACAGACAATCAATTTCTCTTCCAACTGTAGTTTGCCAATTTAGGATTTCAAAATTTGTGTTGGTTTGCTACTCATCAAACATCAATGATAGAAAATCCTCCCATTGAACCCGTCTTTTTTGTTTCAGATGGGTTCTTCATTCCAAGAATAAAGCCTCCACCGCCGGCCCCACAAAGCTTTAAAGCGTATTCACGAGACTCGATTCCCTTTTTCCAAGTCTCACACACCTCATCAGGAATCATTTCCTTGAAGTTCTCAATTTGAAATTTCGAAATCTCAACGACATGCTCAAACAGCTTTTCTGGATTATTTTTTAATAAGGCGCTGATCGCGAGATCAACTCGAGTACAAAGGACGTCAATGCACTTGTTTCTAAAGCTCTCATCAAGCATCTTGCTTTGGTAGATTCGAACAAAAGTTGCGGCTTGCCTAGAAAATCCTGTATCAAGCAAAAAGAAATTATCTAAATTGATGTCATCGCTGACGACTTGAGCATCATTTGTGTTATGAATGAGGAGAGGTTTCTTCACTAAACTCACCAAGGGGTCAAGTCCTGAGCTTGAGCCGTGAAAATAATTTTCAAGCTTTGCGAGCTTACTTTTTTGCTCAAGAGCATCGCCTTTCTCTAGAGCAAATCGATGATAAATTGCAGCGATGACAGCTCCAGAGCTTCCAATACCGTAGCCTTGAGGAACAGTTGAATCGAACCAAAGGCCATCAGCAACTTCGCTTTTGAACTTTTCTTCATCCAGACCAGACAAGGTCGCTTCGGCCAGAAATTTTTTTAGGTGTTCTTGAGATTGTTCTCGTCTAGGATAGTTTCCTTTATCGAGAGACCATTTTCCGTTGAGTTTCCAATAAGGAACACAAATGGCTTTGGATCCGGTCAATAGAGTGTATTCACCAAAGAGAAGTATTTTCGCTGGAAACGTTTCATTTTGCATAAACACTTAAGTCAGAAAATTTCTGACAGATTTAAAAGATATTATTTTGTCGGAGAAAAAATCTTTTGCTCTTTCAACTTGCTCTTGAGTCGCATTCAACTGGTTTAGAATATTCAAAAGATGAAGCTTCATGTGTCCTCGTTGGATTCCGACTGTAACTAAAGATTTAACGGCCGCAAAATTTTGGGCCAAACCTACCGCGGCCATGATCTCCATTAGTTCTACTGATGTCGGCGTTCCTAGAATTGCAAGAGAGGTTTTAGCGAGTGGATGGATTGAAGTTAGTCCCCCGACTGTGCCGACCGCCAAAGGAACACGGATTGAGAATTTAAACATTCCATTTTCAACGAAAGCACTCGTCAATGAACGATATTTTCCATCTCTTGAAGCATAGGCATGAGCACACGCCTCAATAGCACGGAAATCATTTCCTGTAGCAACCACCACCGCATCGATTCCATTCATGATGCCCTTATTATGGGTTACAGCACGATTTGGATCAACTTGCGCAATCTTAACCGCCGTAACAAACCGTCTTGCAAAAGTTTCCGCATCCATTCCGTTCGGGAACTCTCCAAGATCTTCGACTTTGCATTCAACACAACACTCAACGAGACATTCAGGAGTGTAATTAGAGAGAATACACATAATGATTTCTAACTCTCGCTCGGTCTCAGAGAAATTTTGATTTGAGGCTACCTTATTTCTAAAGACAACGCTCATCTCTTCCAAGATCGAATTAATGAAATTGGCACCCATCGCATTACATGTTTCGCAGTAAACTCGAATCTGGAAATAGTTTTCTATCTCACTCGTCAAATCAGCGAGCTCAAGACCTACAATTCCCCCACCTCTTGTCACCATATTGGCAGTGATTTCATCGACAGAATGGAGTAACTCCTCTCTACACTCTTCAAAGAAATTTTTAAGATTTTCTGTTCTGCCATTCCACAAGAAATGAATTTGGCCTATTTTTTTAGTCGAAATAACTTTCGCTTTAAATCCCCCGCGATCTAGCCAATATTTTGAGGCCCATGAGGCTGCAGCAACCACTGACGATTCTTCGATCACCATGGGAACTGTGTAGATCTTTCCATTTAAAAGAAAATTAGGAGCGACTCCAAATGGGAGGCTATAATTTGTAATCGTATTCTCAGAAAACTCATCGAGGCGACTTTGAACTTCACTATCCTGATGCCAAAAAGCTTTGAGCTTTTTCACCATATCAACGGCATCACCCTGTAGCTCGTTTGCTAGCCAGTCTATTTTTTGCTCTTTAGACATTTTCGAAAACCCTGAAACTGTTCTCATTATTCCTCTTTTAACTTCAAAAGACTTTTAGCAACGAGGTAAGACTCTTTCACACCGAGAAAGAATTTTTCTAGCGATTCGAAACTCTCCATTGCTGGGTTTAAAAACTGATGGGCCATACCAATGACGGCTGGAGCTTTGAGTGTCTCTAGCATTTCATATGCGTCGAGGGCATCTTTTATGCCACCAGAGATGATAAAATTCTGCTTTGTCTTTGGTAAAGCATTAAGAAACTCAACCATCTGACGAGCGCTATGGCCCACATTAATAAAAGGAACCATTGCGCTGTTCGACTCTTTTCTCATGTTTTCTAGCAATGAAAAATTAGTTCCTCCGTAAGCACCAAATTCAATTCCCTGAAGGGGGAGCTGCAGGAGAGCCTCTAGGCTTTTAGGCCCTATTCCATGTCCTACTTCTTTAACAATCACTGGATACTTTGTTGAATCAAGAAATTTAGTCAAAGTGATCAGAGGTGACGTCTTGTATCTATTTCCCTCAGGCTGAAACCACTCTTGTAGTGGGTTTAAATGAATGATAAGACCATTGGCCTCGAGTTTTTCAACTAACCGATGAATCGTTAAGGTATCATTCTTTTCCACGTACTCTTCAACCTGAGCAATTCCCAGATTGGCGTACAATGGACGTTCTCCCAAAAGTGGTCGCACAGCAAAATCTTGTATTCTATCGTTTGATTCTAAAAGTGCTCGGCAGGAGCCTAGTCCCATACCCAGACCATATTTTCCACAAAGCTTAGCGAGATTTTGATTAATGGTATAGGCAAACTCAGTTCCCCCAGTCATGCTTGAGATCCAAAATGGAAACTGGAAGTTATAACCAAAAACACTAATAGGCAGCGTGGCTTCAGAGTTTGGGTGACTGAAAAAAAGAGGCTCATAGTTAAATCTTAAATCTAAGCTTGAGACTGGTGTCTGTGCAGCACTGGCCATCTCGATATGATCTTTTTTTCTACTATTAGCATTGTTTGTCATGAGCGGGAATTTAGCATGTCATTGCAAAAAAGTCTCTTGAAAGACAGCGTCGAATGACTTTTTAACTCTATGCATTAGAGCTTCCCTAAAACTGGCCTAACCCTATGAAGATTGGAGAAGCTTAATGCCATTTCCCGCTGACTAAACTAGAATGAGATATGGATAGATTTGAGGCCCATGGAAAATTTTTGATTTCGGGAGAATACTTCATTCTCCACGGGGCCCAAGGGCTTGCTCTCCCTCTTACGAAGATGAAGCAGTGGCTTGAGGTAGAACAAACAACATCTCAATCTTATCAGTGGATCGCTCGTGAAACTAATGGCCCTGTGTGGTTCCGAGTTGACTTCGATGAAAAACTTGAAATCCAGTCGAGTTTAGATCCCAAAATCGCTCAAAAACTACAATCAATCCTAAGAGAAATTAGAAGCCTTAAACCACACTTATTTGAGCATGGCCGTGTGTTTGAAACTCAGATGAATTTCTCTGCGATGTGGGGACTTGGTTCAAGTTCGACTTTGATTTCACTCCTTTCTCAGTGGAGTGGAGTCGATGAATTCTACTTACAAAAAGCTTTCTTTGGGGGATCAGGTTATGATATCGCCTGTGCGACCTCAGACTCCCCGCTGCTTTATCGTCTCGAAGAAGGTAAACCTTGTATCAGAAAGATACTTTGGTCACCGGACTTTAGAAATCATCTGCATTTTATTTATCTTGGAAAAAAGAAAGACTCGCGTATAGCGATGGAAGAATTTAAAAAGAACAACAACTCAGTCACTGCCGAACAAATAACTATAGTTAACGATCTCACAACTTCGTTCGTTGAAGCAACCACTCTAGGTGAGTTTCAATCGGCGATTCACTCTCATGAAAAATTTATTTCCGAACGGCTAGGAATTTCTCCCATCAAAGAACACCACTTTGCTGACTTTGAAGGAGAAGTGAAAAGTTTGGGTGGATGGGGAGGAGACTTTATTATGGCCGCAACTTCTTTGGATGAGACTTATGTTAAGAGTTATTTTTCAACAAAACAGTTGCCGCTTGTTCTTAGATGGGAGGATCTTTTAGATCCAACCCAACCTCATAAGTAATACTTACTTTTTAACCCTATTACTGCCATAATCACTCTATGAAATACGAATTGCAAAAAGAGATCTTTGAAAAGTATTTGACCGAAAAGTCTGCTATCTACTTTAAAGAAAAAAATACTCTGAATGAAGCCATCATATATTCACTCCTTGCTCCTGGAAAACGCATTAGACCTCTTTTGTGTATTGGGTTTTCTCATGGATTTTCCGGGAACGCAGACTTTGCGTTGAGCTGCGGAGTCAGCGTCGAAATGATTCATACTTATTCCTTAATCCATGATGATCTACCGGCCATGGATAACGATGACTTTCGAAGAGGAAGACCTACCAATCATAAAGTTTTTGGTGAGGCGACAGCAATTCTTGCCGGAGACTCTCTGCTAAACTTTGCTCCAGAATTTCTTTTGCGTGAATTGACCGAGCAAGGCATGGAGGCCAGGAAATTAGTTTCACTCACGACGCTCTTACTCGAAGCTAGTGGGCATAGAGGTATGATCGATGGGCAGGAACTCGATATGAAATTTGAAAGAGAGAATCTTTCAAATTATCAAAAAATTGACCTACAAAATATTCTACGGAAGATTCATCACCAAAAAACTGGTGCGATAATTACCTGGAGTTGTGTTGCAGGCCTTTACTCGTGCTCTAGCGATGAAGTCATTCTACGATGCCTGGATGACGTCAAGTCGATTGGCCAAGACATCGGACTTCTTTTTCAAATGGTAGATGACATCATTGACGTCACTTCAAGCTTGGAAGAACTCGGAAAAACGCCGGGGAAAGACGCCGAGTCTGGAAAATTGACCTACACGAGCCTTTATGGTTTGGATGAAGCCACTAGACTTGCTCATGATCTTGTTCAGAAGATTCAAAAAAGTCTAAGTCGTCTCAGTCAAAAAAATGGTAATTGGGACATTATCCATAGCATCGTCCAAGGATTACAAAATAAGATTTCGAAGTGAGAGGTAGTTGTGAGAAAAAAAGTTTTAGTGACTGGCGGCGCAGGATTTTTAGGTTCACACTTGTGTGAAAGACTTCTGAAGGAAAATTGTGACGTTATCTGTGTCGACAATCTCTTCACAGGCCAAAAACAAAATATTGCTCACTTGATGAACGACCCCTATTTTGAATTCGTCCGCCATGACGTGACCTTCCCTTACTTTGTTGAAATCGATCAAATTTATAATCTCGCTTGTCCGGCCTCACCAGTGCACTATCAATTTGATCCTGTGCAAACCACGAAGACCAGTGTTCACGGTGCAATCAACATGCTTGGCCTAGCGAAAAGAACTAAGGCCACAATTCTTCAAGCTTCTACGAGTGAAGTTTATGGTGATCCTGAAGTGCATCCTCAGACTGAGAGTTACTGGGGAAAAGTGAATCCGATTGGCTACCGAAGCTGCTACGACGAAGGCAAAAGGTGTGCAGAGACTCTTTTCTTTGATTACCACCGCCAGCATGCAGTTACCATAAAAGTCATTCGTATTTTTAACACCTACGGCCCTCGCATGCACCCCCAAGACGGACGAGTCGTAAGTAACTTTATTGTTCAAGCGCTGAAAGGCGAAGATATTACTATGTTTGGAACTGGCATGCAGACAAGGTCATTTCAATATGTGGATGATCTTATCGAAGGAATGATTAGAGCGATGAACAATACGGATAAGACCTTCACGGGACCAGTTAACATTGGAAATCCAAATGAATTTACCATGCTTGAGTTAGCTGAGGCGGTAATCAGACTTACCAATTCGAAGTCTAAGATAAGTTTTAAACCACTACCTCATGATGACCCGAAGCAGCGCTGTCCAGATATTACTTTGGCCAAGAAAGCTTTAAACTGGGAACCCAAAATACAACTCGAAGAAGGGCTGATGAAAACCATTGAATACTTCAAGGGAATTATCTAACTTCTTACATCTCGAAGTGACCTACCCAGTGTAAAAGTGCACCATCTTTCAAGTACTTAGGAACATTCAGAAACTCATTTTTTAGCCCTGTAACAACTTCCAAACTATTTAAAATAGTTAGTGTTTGTGGTATCAAACAACTATCTCTTTCCATCATTTAAGGATCGTTATGATAGCTCGACCAAAACTATTGTTCTCTTTCGCCCTCACTTTTATTTCTCAAATCTCTCTGGCACAAGAACTTACAATTAAGAACAGTATTTCAAATTACAGTGAACATGTTCATAGTTCTTACGCAGAAACTCTACGTAGAGCAGAGCTTTTACGTACGGCCCTGTATGAATTCACGGCCACTCCGTCAGTGATGACCCAATCGGTGGCCAAGGAAGCTTGGAAGTATGCTCGTGAGGCCTACGGACAAACAGAAGTTTTTCGGTTCTACAATGGTCCTATTGACCGAGATGGCGGACCTGAGGGACATCTTAATTCATGGCCTCTTGATGAGGGATACATTGATTACGTAAAAAATAATCCGACTTCAGGAATTATAAATCAGGTTACAACCTATCCTGAGCTCACACCTGAACTTTTAAACTCGATGAATGAACTTGATGGTGAGAAGAATATATCTACTGGTTATCATGCGATTGAGTTTCTTCTTTGGGGTCAGGATTTTTACAAAGATGGTCCCGGTCAGAGATCATACACTGACTACCTCGATGCTCCTAATGCTGACAGACGTGCTCGTTACCTTAATATTGCTGCCGATATTCTTGTGAATGATATTGCAGGACTTGAATCCGAGTGGCGTGCTGGTGAAAATAATTACCGTAAAGAATTTGAAGATTTAAAAGAGACAGTGGCCTTGAAGAAAATCCTTTCAGGTGTCGTTTTCATGGCCGGTGATGAACTCTCGGGCGAGAGAATGTATGTGGCCTACGATACTCAAGGTCAGGAAGATGAGCATTCTTGCTTCTCGGATATGACTCACATGGATATTCAATGGAATTACTGGGGTGTTGAAAATGTTGTGAAAGCACTTAATCTTCTTTCACTACCTGGAGTTCAAGGCACTCCTGTTGCTAAACGTATTGAAAACCGTCTTGCATCTCTTCGTGTCCTTCTTGCAACAATCCCAGTCCCGTTTGATCAGGCGATAAAAAAACCTGAGGGAAGAGCTGTTATTTTAAATTCGGTTGAAGAGCTTGAACAACTTGCCCGAGATATTACGGATGCATCTAAACTTCTAGGAGCTGGAGTTGATTATTAATTCTAAAATTCTTGCACTCATATTAGTACTCGCTTCTTTTCCTGTGGTAAGCGCAGAAGCTCCTCCCTTTGATCCGTCAGAAGAATTCCCAGCGGGCACAGGCACGACTTCCGATTTTTCTGTTCAGGCGTTTAGTCATCCACTTAGTGGGACATCAAATACTGATCGCAGAAATTTTACTGTTGGAAACAGCTTCTTTAATAAAGTGTGGGTTTCACCACTCGCCTCTACTACTGCTCGTGATGGGCTCGGTCCTATCTACAATGCAGTAGCGTGCAGTTCATGCCATTTCAAGGATGGCCGTGGACGAGGTCTTCCCGACGTTGAAGGACCAACCGATGTCTCTCTGCTTTTCAGACTTCGTATTAAAGGTCTCTCAAGAGAAGTTCTTCCGCATCCTGTCTACGGAGGACAATTTCAACCCTTCGGTGTGCAGGATGTACCAGGCGAAGGTGAATCGAGAGTTAAATATGAAAAGATTCAACTCTCCTATAACGATGGTTTCATCACTGAGCTTTTGAAACCTCTTTATGAATTTGTGAAACTGAACTTTGGTGAAATGGGGTCCGAGACAATTGCTTCCCCAAGAGTTGCACCTCAAATGATCGGACTAGGTTTAGTTGAGGCCATCCCAGAAGCGGAGATCTTAAAAAATGAAGATCCCTTCGATGCAGATGGAGATGGAATCTCAGGCCGTGCGAACTGGGTCATATCGGCAGTTACAAATACAAAAGTCATGGGACGCTTTGGGTGGAAGGCAGGAAAGCCCTCACTTCTTGAACAAAATGCGGCGGCCTTTAACGGTGATATTGGAATTACGAGTGCTCTTAATCCGTTGGAGGATTGCACCAGTGCCCAAACTGAATGCCTAAAAAATCAAAGTAATGAAGATATCCCGATGGAGCGGTTAAAGAATGTCACGGCCTATACTCAGCTTTTAACAGTTCCTGCACGGAGGGATATTCAGCGCCTTGAAGTCATGAATGGGAGAAACAATTTTTATAAAATCAATTGCACCTCATGCCATACACCGAGCTTCAGGACCTCACCAGATGCTCCTATCAGTGTTTTAAAAAATCAAACGATTTACCCGTACTCCGATTTTCTCTTGCATGACATGGGCGACGAGTTGGCCGATGATACGGAAGAGTTTTATAACGAAGCTGAAGCAACTACGAAAGAATGGAGAACTCCTCCACTTTGGGGTCTCGGTCTTACACAAACGGTTAACGGACACACTCGGTACTTACATGATGGACGGGCCAGAAATCTCGAAGAAGCAATCTTATGGCACGGTGGAGAAGCCGATGCGTCTAGAAAAGCATTTATGGAATTAACAAAAACAGAAAGAGAAGATCTGATTCTCTTCCTACAAAGTTTATAAAAGTACGGAGATCAATATGAAAGCACTGATGATTGCGACAGCACTATTCTCAACCGGAGTTTTTGCTCAAACTTGGACAGAAACTTACAGGCTTCCAGAGGGAACAACGTTCCGTGCTCGGACAGCAGGTTATGACTGTGGAAAATTCATCACATCCACGGAGTCCTATGTGAGTGCTCCGGAAATTCTTTTTTCCCGTGGTGTTGAATTCAAGCAACTTTCGGCCGACAAAGAACTGAATAAGTTTTTATTTGAAGCCGAGTACCCAAGTGTAAACGGTGAAAAATGCGTTTATGGCATTTTCCTTGATAGAAACCGTGAAACAAAAACTCTTGATTTTACCCATTCGATCATTACAACTACAGATGCTCCAGAAGCTTGCGCTGAAACTAAAGACTTCCTTGATAACCAACTCAAATCTGTTCAATACGAAGGATCGAAGCGTGGACTTCGTTACGTCGCTGTCCAGGTGATCAAAGACACTCCAAATGATGTTTGTGAGACAAATAATGTAAGGGTCGTTTTCGATCGCAGATTTGCAGGGAACACTGAAGAAGAGCAGTAGTAAATCTCAGCAGTGATCGTTCACCTTGAACGATCACTGAAACTAATCACAAACTCTACCTCTTATATCTTTCAACCGCCGCTTCTCATCTTTATCAGGTGCAGCAGATATGACTTCTGAAAAAGCCTTATATTTATTCACTTTTTTACAAATAAATTTTTGAGTGTGTTGAACGAAGAGATCTTTTGTTTGAAGTTCGGACTCAACATTATTAATAACAAACAAGAATTGACCTTCCATCAAGGGGTAGCTCTTCTCAAGGTATTCAAAGATGCTACTTGCTATATCTCGCTTATCCAAGAGAAGTGACTCTGTTAGAAAATTGAGGTTGTATTGCTTGTAAATTGAGATCGCTTCAGAGATAAGTCCTGCTCGCGTATGGTACCGACTTATGCCTTCTTTTTGTACAGACGTTAAAGTCTCATACTTATTAAGAAAAACTTTTGTTTTTCCATCTTTTAAAAGCCTATCTTTAACCATCGGCCAGATGAGATTTCTAACGTTTAAGTCCATCGAATCAAAAACCTCAAGGTATTTATTTTCAAGCGCAGTCTTCTTACTGTCATCGAGTGAATTTGCTTTAAAATGTGTTTCGAAGGTTTCAGTCCTTGCGTGGTCACCATGAACAGTTCTCAAACTCATCAGAAAATAGAGAGCTTTTCCAAAACTAACGGATGTATCTCTAACGAAAGAATCAACTTTTAGTTCACTGTCAAATTTCAAAAGCTGATTTGCCAAATGCTCAAACTGACTTTGATTTAAAGAGTTAACAAACGAAGGCGAGTTTATAAGATACTCAAGTTCTTCTTGAACAGGATTCGCAGTGATGAAATCAAAAAGTGCTGCAGAGGCGAGTTCAGGGGTGAAACGAACTTCTGACAAAAACTCATTAAGATCTTTTCTCCCACTCTTTCGGGCGAGATTAATTACATACATTTGCTCCGACGGGGAATAACCACTCATGTAAAACTTCATGTTGGGCTTGGAACTTAAGTATTCTAGGAGAGCTTGATTTGATTTGGGCCACATCAAAGGTTTACTCAAAAAATTATCAGGATGAGAATTCACAATACTTTTGTGAAGTGCTACTAAATTACTATATCCCCACACTTTTGATATTCCTTGAGGATTATCAAGCCTTATGAAATCAGACCAAAAAGCTACATCCTCCTTCATGATGGAGTAAGCTGCCGTTGCAGCATCAGTAGTTGGCACCAGGCCGATCATCATATCTCGGATTTGTACTCTACTGATATTGAAAACACTTACAACTAAAGGAAGCTGCTTCCACCCAGAGCTTGTTAAAAAAGTTTTACTTAACATGAGAGAGATTTCTTCTTTGGAGAAAAGACCTGCATTCTTTGCAGTCAAATACGCCTCGAAATGACCAATTCCAAGCTCAAGCGCTTTCTTGAAGAAAAGATCCGCTCTGTCTGCAAATATTGCCTGATTTTCTTTTAAAAAAATCGCCATTTCTGCTGATTTTGAACTAAACGGACCACTGAACAAAGCGATTAAACTGTCAGTAATAAGGCCCGGGTCCTTTGACGTTTTAATGTGATTGATTATATAGATGGCTTCATTTCCATTTCCGTAAGCAGTTGGTCTTTTTAAAATATAATTGAACGTAGCAATAAGAGGATATTGAAGCTGATTTAACGTACTCATGAATTTCGGTACAGTATCTCCCTTGGCATTTTTTAGATAATCATTAATAACAATATACTTATCCTCATCTCCGAGGGCCTTAAAATAGCTCGGTTCTTGGTAAAGCATGTGGTTAATAATATCCACGATATGCTTTGCATTCAATCCTACTCCTCTATAACTTTTAAAAATATCACCGACATTAAAGTTTTGAGGAGAATTCCTAATGATGGTATCAAAATCAACGTCTGTGCTAGTTTTTAAGATTCTCAATGAATTTGCAGCAAACTCACTCCCCCAGTCTTTTGATATTTTAGGATTCTGAATAATTCGCTTAGTGATGTAACTCAAAAAACCTGAAGAAGCGTTAGAAAAAGATGCCGACAAAATCTCAGTCTCAGGAATAATGCCTGATTTAGAAAAATAAGTTACAAGTTCATCAATATCACTCGCAGGTTGAGACATAATAAACTGGATAAAATTTTTCTTGTAACCTTTTTGCCAATTAGTAATACCTTTTGAAATGGTAATCAGAGAGTGCTCACTTCCAGGTTTTTTGTTCAAATATTGCATGAATGTAGAGAGAGGTAGACTGTGGTTACCAGTGGCACCAAATTCTTTTACGTGGCCCAAAAGCTGGTACCCAACATTCGTTTCTTGAATCATCTTTCTAATGATCGTCGACATATCTGTAGCGTTTATTAGGGACAATGAGCTGCTTTCAATGACATCCTCGTTAAAAATAACCATCCAGTCTTGATCACGATTGTAGTGAACGATATCAATACCATTCTCATCAAACAGTAGAGATAAAATAAGCTCGAGTTGACACCCTCCAAGTCGAGGACTTTCTACCTTTTTTTGAGCGACTAATTTTGTCACGGTATCGGCATTTTTCAGGTAATCAAAAAACACCGTTTTTTCCGAGAATCCTAAACTGACCTGATACTTCCCGTAAGTTGCGGAACTAAAAGGATTGGCAGCTACGTAAAAACCAACGCCTATGACGTTTGACAAGGCATCACCATAGGTCATTTGATATTCCATAATAGAGGTATAACCTTTATCTAAAATAATATCTTTTTGTGCTTTCGTGCGGTCTGAGACATCTGCTTTTAGGATTGTTTTAAGAATTGAATTATCTGTGTAATGATAAAAGTTTCCATGAGCAAACTTTGTATCGCTTAGTTTTTGAGTGAGGGCCTGCAAAGTTGAAGACTTTAATGTGCTGTGAGTAGCATTTTGAATAAAATTTTGACAGTTCGTATTGAGGGCGTACTTATTTTTTTTTGCCTTCAGGAGGTCTAGAAGATTAGAATCCCCCCAGGAATTCAAAGAGGTTAAAAGAATAAATACTAAACCTAGGTACTTAAAAGACATAGGATTGGCCCCGCATAAGTTTCGAATATGCTTATACCTCAGCAACTCTTATGCCAGGTTACGAATAAGTGGTTTCAACTTGGCACTATATAAAAATAAAATAAGGAAAAATTTCATAAATCATTACAGAGTCTTTATCTCCTAGGTTTTAGTAAGTATAAGGCCTGTAGTTTAGTAACTGATGGGCTTACCTGTCGCAAATTCTTCCACTAAAAGGAGTACAATATGAAGGCTATCGTTCTTTCTCTGTTCGCTTTAGTTCTTTCTTTCCAAGCTTCAGCTCAGCGCCGTCGCATTCCTAATCACCCAGGTCGTCCAGTGATCGTACGTCCAGGGCCAGTTATTGTGAACCCTGGCCCATCAAGACGTTATGTTGGTCCTCGATATGTTCCAAATAGATATTCAAGACGTGTATACCGCGACTACCGCCGTCCAACGATTATTTGGGACCGTGGATTTGGTTATCAGTGTGAGTACAATACTCTTGTTCTTAACGGTCGTTATGTACATAATTTCAACTACTCTTCTGACTGTGTTCAAGCTCTTTCAGATATCCGAAATTATGGTGACTTCTGTGATGGAGAGGATCTTTACGATCAAAGTGGAGTTCTTGAAGCTCAGTTTAACTTTAGCTCTGAGTGCAGAAATGCTCTTGGATGGTATTACTAAGATTTTTTTAACAGGACCTCAGAAATGGGGTCCTATTTCTATGCCCTTCTCGATGTTTCATCGTCAATTTTTTCGACATCTCTCACCCATTTTTTCTCAAGCCCTGTAATTTTTTTCTAAATTATCAAACACTAAGATATCACGATCATTTTAAGGCCAGATTTATGAAATTAAAAATCTCTCTCTTTCTAGTGCTGTTTTTTCTAGTCGGTCTATCATCGTCACTGGCCCAAGACTACTGCGATCAAAGTAAGATGGGAGGAGTTCCAATTCCATTTGATCAATCTGGAAAAATGATGGAGAACTGTACACCAGAGTTTCTTTATAGCTGGCAAAATAAAGATGTGCTCATCAAAGCAAGATCTAATCCTAATGGAAAACTCCTCTTTCCCACAGGTTACATTTATTTCTTCCGGACTCCCGTTGGAACATTAGGATATGGAAACGCTGTTCTTGAAGTAAAACTGAACCCGAATGTTCAGTGGAAATTTTCAACATCAAGGTACTTCTGTGATGGTAAAAATCCTGCAGAAAAGAATTCGATTTGGGCAATCTATCGAAAGGAATGGGATGGTGTCGTTGATTGGACAGAGTATATTGTTTGCTCTCCAGAAGTGTTCCAATCATGGAGCTTTGGCACACCTGAAATAAAAGAAAGAATGAAATTGGAATATGAACACGTATTGAAGAATAAAGGGGATTCTTCAAAATACGATTGGTTTGTGAGTCCGCACAACAAGCTTTTTAAATGTGATAGTTGCTGGCTTGGGTATTTTCCTTGGGATACGGCAAAGTCTGGATGGGAACATGCCGGAATGAATTACCGCTTGAAAATCGTTGATGATCTTGTGAAAGATAATCTCGGAGGTGTGTTTTCAAAGAGCGAAGATGCAATTGAAGAGCACAACTTATTTAATCGACCGACATATTTTCTGCCTGAACTAGTTGATAAAGATTCAAAAATCATCTCCCTATCTGCAAAGACCTTAAACTTGATTATGGGTGGAGCGACAGCCGCAGCAGCTAAATTTTGTGACGGTAAAAAAATTTGTACTTATAAGATTAGTTCGAGGTTTATTAGAGATCCGGCACCTAACACTTCAAAAAACTTTCGAATCAAATGGACCTGCGGATCGAATCCTGAAATAAAAGAACTACTCGTTCCGGAAGATGCAACGAATAAAGTTATTGATATCGTTTGTGATTCAGATCAAAAAATTAAAATCACCTTAGCGACGTTCGGTGAAAATTTATTTACAGAATTAGGCGACTTAGAAAACACCATATCTAACCAGTGCATAGGTACAAACCCATGTAAAATACAGATCCCGTATACAGGAACATCTAATACTTCATCATCATATTGGATTGATATCAGTTACTCATGTCTAAAAAATCCCGATAAAATTGCGACTTCCATAGCAGAGGTGAAAAATGGCTTTTTTGATGTAAATATTTTCTGCCGGAAAGGAAAATAATAGAAATTTCACTATTATTCTAAGGCAGTTTGTATTGATTCCGTACATAATCCGTAATATCATTTTTTAATGAATATGAAGGATAAGTTGGCCATTCTGGCCGACGCTGCTAAATACGATGCATCCTGCGCAAGCTCTGGAGTCAAAAGGAAAGCCGAGAAAGGTGGAATAGGAAATGCTCAAGGCGCGGGTATTTGCCATAGCTATACACCAGACGGGCGGTGTATCTCCCTGCTCAAAATTCTCCTCACAAATTTTTGTATTTTCGATTGCAGCTACTGTGTTAATCGAGTCTCAAGCCAAGTTAAGCGAGCGAAATTCACTGTCGACGAAGTTGTGAATCTCACTATGGATTTCTACAAGAGAAATTACATTGAGGGACTTTTTCTAAGTTCTGGAGTCGCCAAAAATCCAGATGAAACAATGGAAGAGATGGTTATGGTGGCCAAAAAACTGAGGCTCGAGCACCGCTTTGGAGGTTATATTCATCTAAAAGCTGTGGCAGGCTGCAGTTCTCTCCTTCTTAAAAAAGCTGGTCTCTATGCAGATCGCTTAAGTGCGAATATTGAACTCCCCACCCAGTCTGACCTTGATAAACTTGCTCCGGCAAAAACTCACTCTGAAATTGAAGATTCGATGTCTCACATCAAGGAAAATATTCTTGAAGGCGAAGAAGAGAAATTAAAATCAAATAGGGCCCCCCTATATGCACCCGGAGGCCAGAGTACACAAATTATCGTAGGGGCCACGGCCACAGATGACCGGGACATTATGCTTAAGGCTTCGCAGCTATATGAAGAACAAAGGCTCAAACGTGTTTATTATAGTGCATTTAGCCCTATCCCTGATAGTGATCCTAATCTCCCTTTAAAAAGTCCGCCTCTAATACGTGAACACCGTCTTTATCAAACAGATTGGCTGATCCGCCTGTATGGCTTCGATATCAACGAGATTCTCCCACCTGAAGTTTCAAACCTTGAACTTGATATTGATCCTAAGCTTTCGTGGGCGTTAAGAAACCGTCACCTTTTCCCTGTAGATCTTAATTCTGGGTCGAAAGAAATGCTTTTACGCGTTCCGGGTCTTGGAGAAAAGACTGTTCACATGATTTTAAATTCTAGGAAGTTTAGAAAAATTCGCATCGCAGACATAGCGAAATCTATTAATATTTCAAAAGTTAAATTTTTCATCACTGCTGCTGATGATACTCAAAGTGCAAAACTGATTGACTCACCAATTTTGCGAACACTCGTAACACAAAAGCAAGGAATCCAGCTGGATCTATTTGACCTCACCTCATCTCTCACAGGTGAAGTATGATTGTCGTTCCACTTAATCGACAGTTTGATGACTGGAGGATGAAAGCGAGAGAGCTTCTTGCAACTAATACTCACCCCGATAAGATTCAGTGGAAAACAACGGATGATGATTTTGTCTTTGGAGAAATATTTGAAAATAAAAATACGCCATCAGAAATAAAAATTTCTAAGGATTTTTTTGAACTCGCTTACATTGCAAGCTGTTTTAGAGATGATGATATATGGCCTCTCCTTTATCGAGTTGCCTGGCGGATCATCCATGAAGACAGGAATCTTTTAAAAGTCGAGGTTGATTCAGATGTTGCAAGTCTTAATTCTAGAATAAGGCTCGTAAACCGTGATGTGCACAAGATGAAGGCCTTCGTTCGCTTTAAAGAATTAAAAAGTGAAAATGGAGATCATGTTTACGTAGCTTGGCATCGTCCCGATCATCGTATCACTAGGCTTGCTGCTTCTTTTTTTAAAGACCGATTTAATGGTATGAACTGGATCATCATGACTGAAGATGAAACTATTTCTTGGAATAAGGAAGAGCTTCACTTTTACCCTGGAGTTAAAGATTTTGAATTGCCTAAGGATGAGAAAGAAGATCTTTGGAAAACTTACTACAGCTCTATCTTCAACCCGGCGAGAATTAAAGTCTCTATGATGAAAAAGGAGCTTCCAGTTCGCTATTGGAAGACTCTGCCTGAAACCGAGCTTATCACCTCTCTTCTGGATGAAGCCCCGGCACGATTAAAAGAGTTTTATGATAGTCAAACTACTCCTGCGCAGACAAAAGAATTGGAAAGTTTTAATGACTTAAATGCAGCGATTGCTAAGTGTGAGGCCTGTAGCATTTGCCAAAAAGCAACAGGTCCTGTGTTTGGAGAAGGGCGTGAAGATGCCCAGATTATGTTTGTTAGCGATCGGCCTGAGGAAGGAGATGACCTGGTTGGGAAGAATTTTACTGGACCTTCTGGAGAACTTTTTAATAAGGCTTTGAGAGAGTCTGGGATCGATCAAGATCAAATATTTATTTCTAATGCAGTAAAAGGGTCTCATAGAAAACAACAAACACCAAGCGCAAGCGAAATTGCGGCCTGCAGACCATGGATTCAAAATGAAATCAAGCTTGTGAAACCCAAAATTCTTGTTTGCTTCGGACGAAGTGCTGCGCAATCAATTTTAGGAAAAATGGTTAACTTGGATGCAGTTCGAGGCAAATGGATGAAAACTGCTTTTTGTGAAAATACAATCATCCTTCCGCACCCACGCTCAGTCCTAGGAGAACAGTCCGATCTTACTGAAGCCTATTCGAAGTTTTTGCAGGATCTCATAAATGTGAAAATTGCCGCTTCGAAAATGTGTTTTAAATGACAGTTGTCTAAGAAATGGACAGTTCTCAGCAACAAATTAATTGATATCAAATCTAACCGACTCCTGTGCTGGCCTCCACCTTGCAAATCAAAACCTCAATTCTAACGAAAGGCCTTGGGTTATGCGCTGGAATAGTTATTCACAAAGAATCATTACAAGCATTTTTTTAATGTTTTCATTTTCAGCGATTGCTCAATTAAACACGATTCAAGTTCAAGACGTCGTATGGTCAGGAGTTTCTGTCTTAGGTAAACAAAGACCTGAATTCTGCGATGGTAAGACTCAATGTAATTACAAAATTAGCCCTAAATTCATTGGAGACGCAAGCAATCCGAGCAATAAATCCTTTTCTATGAAGTGGAGCTGCTCGCGAACTCCTGAAAAATTCAATGAAATCAAAGAGCCTCATGATGCGACCGATAAGCTCGTTAGTATATCGTGCCCTGAAATACCCTTTGTTTTTGATGGGACTCTTTTATCAAAAGAATCCTTAGAGCAGTATTCATTCAGAAGGGTTCTACTCTCTTCCTCTGCTGAGCGGAATATACTACCAGATGTAGGGGGAAGTCTTTGTCTTGAAGCCACGAGAGCAATGTTAAAAGATAATAAACCTTTGGTTGTTGAAGCTTTTAAGCCATTAATCGTTCCATTTTCAACTTACGATAGCGACCTAACTCTACACCACAGAACAAGAGACTCTAAGGTCTATCAAAGTACATTGAATATTTCGCCAGTTCTCGATCAGATGAACTACCTATTTAGTTATCTTCGCACGAACGATCGTTCAAAAATTTGGCAAGAATCTGAAAGTTATGCAGGTAGCAGTCAATTTTTCAGGCGCCTTGGCTGGAGAAATATATTCACTGCTAAAACTTCTACTGGTTCGAGCGGCTACGGACCATACCGACTCTCGTTTAAACTATCTCCTTCTGCTACGATATTAAAATATAATCCCAAAGAATGGGAAAAAGGGGTCAAGGAATTATCTCGTCGCTATCCTAATTTTGGATCTAGTTGTAATTTAAATTTCAGTAGTGTTCGTGATGCAATTGCAGTCGTTACTTTTCAAAGTTTTGTGGCAGTCATTGCGGAAGAAATGGGAGTCGATGTCATCGACTACAATCAGAATAATGAATGGTTCATGCTAGTGGCACCAACTGAAGTTGTCAGTGTCTCTGGTACAATCGATTAATAGCTCAATTCAAAATTTGTAATAGTTGGGCCCTGAAGGACATCGCTTCTAGATCCGGAGCAGTCTCGAAGTCTCTTGCCATTTTCACGGCTTCAACGAGATCAAGTAGTCCACCTACAGTTTGATTCTTATCATTCGTTATACGAGTTTTAACGAGAATGTCTCTAACCTGTAGCGGAGAAAGATGAGGATTAACTTCGAGCATTAAAGCAACTGTACTTGCCACCTGAGGAGTTGCGCCAGAGGTGCCTCCAAAATTTGTTAGACTGCCGTTAGGGCCACCAAGAGTTAAAAGATCGCGTCCATAAGCAGCGACAGTTATGCGCGTACCATAATTACTAAAATCGGCTTTTGAGTTCTCCTTTACCACTGCTCCTACAATGATTGATCCCGTATCATTGGCCGCCTCAGTGGTGAGTTCCTTATTTGAATTTCCTGCGGCCGATACAATTGTAAAGCCGGCCTTCAATGCGAGTGTGACGGCTTCGCGAGTCCCAGAGAAAGTCTCAGAAGATCCAGTTGCTGTTTGGTTTTCAAGCACTATGATTTTGACATCGGGAATTTTCATCGCATGAAGAATACAAGCTACAGTTGCCTCTTCTTTGTCTAAATCATCATTCGGAGCGTAGTTAAAGTTTTGAAGAGGAACAAGGCGAGAATTATAAGATACGCCATTAATGCCTTTACCATCTAAAATCCCGACCATCATTGCTGCAACGGCCGTACCGTGATACGCAAAATTTCCATCGTTGATAACAGTTGGATTATCCCTATCACTAAGGTCATAAGCATACTCCATCAGTAGGTTTGCAGACAGATCATCCTCATTGTGGTAATAACCCGCGTCGCAGTCAGCAATCGTAATCCCTTTTCCAGTTGCCATTGCCCAAGCTTCTTGAACTTTGAGCGCCTGCTGCCACCAACCGAGCTCTGTCTTAGGATCGTACTCCGTCAAGACAGAAGGAGGAAGATGATTACTCGTAAAATACTCCACTTGGATTCCGGGGAAATTTTTATTCGAAGTAGAAGAAATTAAAAAATAATTTTGGAAATCAATTTCACCATCCGTGAGTTTATAAATATCTTTTTGTTGATTCGTGCTCAAACCAAAACTTAAAGGTCGGGCTGCTGATTTATCTTTAAGATTTCCCTTGAGGTATAATTTGTCATAGGCATATGCTTCGAAAATAAATGCGAGGAATAAGAAACAGATAATTGGCTTCATCTTGACCTTAGAGTATGTACGATTTTCAATACGTATACCTCTTACACAAACTGAGGTGGAAAGCTCAAGACGAATTTTGTGAAAATGTAAAACATTTAGAGAGCAATAAATCAAATCTATACTCTCTAATTTCAATGAATTACCAAGACAATCTAGATTGATTCAGCTGGAAGCTGATGTAGTCGGCTTCCAGCTTATCATGTAAAATCAACTTTTATGTATTCTCGCTGCCAAATAGTGAGAAGAATTAAGCTCTAACTGATCTAGCCCGGTGACGTTAAAACTAATACCCTCGTCCTGGCATTCCTTTTGGTAATGATCAAAAAACTCCATCATCGAGTGATCGACGATTCGGCAATCAGAAACATCAACGTTAATCACTTTCGCATTGGGAACATTATAGAGTGTATCTTTCACTTTATAGATCGACCAAAAAACTGCAGCGCGAAGAATTCTAATGTTCACAACTTCAGCATTCTTTCCATCAACGATAATGTTGGTGAAGAAGATATGTTTTAGAGAAAGTCCACGAACACAGTGGATAATGATTTTAACGAGAACACCTGCAGCAACTCCCACCAGAAGATCGGTCGCAAGAGTTACAACAACGGTCGAAACGAAAATAATTAATTGATCGACACCAATTTTATAAATCTTGATGAATTCTTTCGGGGATCCAAGGCGCCAGCCTACAAACACTAAAAGCGCCGCTAAACTTGCGAGAGGGATTTTTTGAAGAAGCCAAGGAGCTCCAACCACGAAGAGGAGCATAAATAGGCCATGAAAAAAATTCGACCAAGGTGTTTTTGCCCCATTATTTACATTTGAAGAAGAACGCACAATCTCAGCAATCATCGGGAGACCACCAAGCATACCAGATATTGTTGTTCCCAAACCAAGTGCCATTAGATCTTTATCAAAATTAGACTTGCGTTTTTGAGGGTCTAAAGACTGAATCGCAGACGCTGAAAGGAGTGTTTCAAGACTTGCAACAAGAGCAATAGAAACAGTTACGAACCAAAAATTTGCTGTTCCGATAAGGCTCCAGTTCGGGAACACAATCCCATCTGCAATTTTAGCAGGAAGCTGGACGAGATTTTTTGGACCAATTAAATATTCTTGACCAAAAAAACGATAAATGTGCTCGTGCTCGAGGTCAAAATATTGATCAAAAATAATTCCTACGATCACAACAAGCATCGGAACAGGAATCTTTTTAACCCACTGGAATGGAATCTTTGGAATAAAGATCAACATCAAAAGACTCACGAAACCAATAATGGCAACTTCTGGATTCATGTTCATGAAGCTATTTGGAATCTCAGCGATGATTTCAAAAATCTCTTTCGAAGCCGGTTTCACACCAACAAGGACGTGAATCTGTTTACTTATAATGATCAAACCAATTGCGGCCATCATACCGTGGACAACAGCTCCCGGAAAGAATGTCGACAGCTTTCCGGATCTCATCAGCCCAAATAGGATTTGCAAGAGCCCTGCGAAAACAATGGCGGCGAGAGTGGCTTGGTAGCCTAAAGTTAAATCTCCACCTCCGAGGCTATCCACTCCGTGGATGATAACGACGATGAGCCCGGCGGCCGGACCACAGATCGTCAAATGAGATCCAGAGAAGATGGCCACAACCATCCCCCCCATCACGGCCGAGATGATACCTGCCATTGGTGGAAAAGAACTACCAATCGCAATCCCAAGGGAAAGAGGAAGGGCGATAAGAAAAATCAAAAAGCCAGAGATTAAGTCAGCTTTCCAATTCTTTTTAAGCTTATCTCCCGTGAGAGAAATAAAAGGTTCCGGGGAGTTTGTCTTTTTCATGCAGGTTCTCCAAAAACATTAGCTGAATTAAACTTCATATATGGGCCATATCCAAATCTTATGAGTTGTCTGATTTCCTCATTGTCAGGTTCGACTGAATTTGCGTCAATGTTAATCATTAATTGTGAAGAGAATTTAACTAATTTCTCGTCCTGGAAATTAAAATTTAGCAATACGGATTTAAATGGATTTTAATCTCGATTGAGGATGAAAAAATCTCTCTTCATAAAGCCCAAAAGGAGGGAAAATAATACCACATTTAAGATACCTCTTTACACCTTAAGGATTGATCAAAGTGGATGTAAAATTCTTAGACAACTTCCCTCTCGTCCTATCGTTTTTTCCTTAAATCAGCGCGATTACATGAACTACTGATATACTGAAAAAATGAAACTTAAACTATTTGCATGCTTTTTCTTGTGTATCATTTCACTCGTCTCAGCTCTTGCGGATGATCCGACCATTACCGTAACGAAAGCATTATGGGGTGGGAAAGACGTTACAGCAGAGGCCAAGTCTCACTGTGACGATGTATTTAGCTGTGATTACAAAGTTTCAACCAACTATATTGGAGAGGCCAAAAACCCTCTAAAAAAATCTTTTAGTATACGTTGGACTTGCACTGGAAAACCTACTGTTCACACACATACAATTCCTCATGATGCCACAGATGTTCAGTTCACGATCGACTGTGAAAAAGCTCTAATCTCCAAAGGACATACTACTTTAGAATTTCCGGCCAAAGGTCTTCCTAAGCGCTCTGGCTTAGCCTATGCTCACTCCTACAAAAAGATGGTTCTAAGTAAAACACCAAATGTATTTCAAGAGAGTATTGGATCAACTTGTCTTGGGGCCTTGAGAAAACTCTACGCAACTGGAAAGAGCCTTGCCTCAAAAAATATCAAGAAAAATATTGTTTCAAGTCAAAACTATAAAAATCTTGATTCAAAAACAGATTTCTATCACTACACCGAAGCCCAAGAACTTGCTAATATTACAAAATATAATCGTCCCTTAGATATTTTTGAATACATACGCATGAAAAAGTCTAGTAAGGACTTTTCAACCTGGCTTTCAGCATTCTACGTAGCTGACGACACTGAATCATCAAGTCACTATGGAAACATCCTCGTGAAAGTTTTCATGAGGAAAAATATTACGATCTTAAGCGAAATGGACTATGACATTGCAGACAATGATGGTGGATTAAATAAAATTGTAGGAAATGAACTCGTTACTCGTTATCCAACACTCAAATCTTGTCAA
>JACCDH011030841.1_pt1 | contig 25085 bp, 23 predicted proteins | sample 7442481 | NCBI WGS metagenome assembly JACCDH01 (sample SAMN15323433, study PRJNA562643) | freshwater metagenome | isolation source: river surface water | place: USA:Blue River Watershed | collected 2017-08-15
AAGCCGCACGCGGTGCTGCTGCTCGCCGAGATAGAGAAGGCCCACCCCGACGTCTTCAACGTACTGCTGCAGGTCATGGACCACGGCACGCTGACCGACAACAACGGGCGCAAGGCCGACTTCCGCAATGTGATCATCGTCATGACCACCAACGCGGGCGCCGAGACCATGAACAAGGCCACCATCGGCTTCACCAACCCGCGCCAGGCGGGTGACGAGATGGGTGACATCAAGCGCCTGTTCACGCCCGAATTCCGCAACCGCCTGGATGCCATCGTCAGCTTCAAGCCGCTGGACGAGCAGATCATCCTGCGCGTGGTCGACAAGTTCCTGCTCCAGCTGGAGCAGCAACTGGGCGAGAAAAAGGTGGATGTCACCTTCACCGACACGTTGCGCAAGCACCTGGCCAAGAAAGGCTTCGATCCGCTCATGGGCGCCCGCCCGATGCAGCGCCTGATCCAGGACACCATCCGCAAGGCCCTGGCCGACGAACTGCTGTTCGGTCGCCTGACCGAAGGCGGTCGCCTGACGGTGGACATCGACGACAAGGACGAGGTGTTGCTGGACATCACGCCCTTGCCTAAAAAAGAAGGCCGCACGGCCAAAGCCGAACCGGCCGAGCCGGAAGAGGAAGCCACAGCAGATTGATGCAAGCCCAAACGAGAACGCCGGCTTTGTCCGGCGTTCTTTTTTTCCAGTTCACCGTTGAACCCAAAGGATGTGCGTGATGTTGCCTCAGGCAGGAGACTTTGCCCAGGAAGTTCGGGTCTTGTCCGGGCTGCTTGACACCTGGCCCACCGACCAGTGGGACCGTGCCACGCAGTTCAAGCAGTGGAGTGCCAACGACATCGTTCGGCACCTGCATTTCTGGAACGAGGCGGCCGACTGGTCGGTGAGCGATCCGCTGGCCTTGCAGGCGCGCCTGGCTCAGTTCAGGGCAGCGTCGCAGCGCGGCGAGGGCATGCGCGTGCTCGAAAGCCAACTGGTTCAGGCCAGCGGGGCCGCTTTGCTGGCTTTGTGGCGCGACTTTGCACAGGACATGGCCGAACGCTGGCAGGCGCTGGACCCGCGCCAGCGGGTCGAGTGGGCGGGTCCGAGCATGTCGGCGCGCTCGTCGATCACGGCGCGGCAGATGGAAACCTGGGCCCATGGCCAGGCCTTGTTTGACCTTCAGGGCCGTGATCGGCCCGAATCGGCCCGATTGCTCAACATTGTGGTGCTGGGGGTCAACACCTTTGGCTGGAGCCATTCGGTCAGGGGCCAGGCCGTGCCCCCAGCCATGCCGCGCGTTGAACTGACCGGTCCTGCAGGCGAAGACTGGCATTTTGGCGAGTCTGGTCCTGCGGGGCTGGTGCAGGGCTCGGCCCTGGGGTTTGCGCAGGTGGTCACGCAGACGCGCCATGTGCTGGACACGGATTTGCAGATACGAGGGGAGGTGGCGGCGCACTGGATGGCGCATGCCCAATGCTTTGCCGGACAGGCACAAACCCCACCATCGCCCGGTATGCGTCAAAAAGCCAGCACGGCCTGAAGCACCACCCTTCTTGGGGCTGATGCTTTTTGCCAATGGCAATGAAGTCATATGCCATTGTCTTTACCTGGTGCAGCCCGGAACATGACTGCACTCACCAACAGGAGACAGGCATGCGTGATTTCCGGCAACGGTTGATGGCTCTCGGAGTCGGCTTGGTATTCATGTTCTGGGGCGGCTGGGCACCAGCGCAGGCACAAACCCAAACAGCCGCCACATTCCCCAACAAAACCATCCGCATCGTGGTGCCCTACACCCCAGGGGGCACCACCGATGTCATGGCCCGCAACATCGGTCAAAAACTGTCAGACGACTGGGGTCAGCCGGTCATCGTGGACAACCGTCCGGGGGCGGGCGGCTGGCTGGGCTTGTCGCAGGTGGCCAAGATGCCCGCTGATGGCTACAACCTGGTGCTGACCATTTCCAACGCGATATACGCCAAATCGCTCTACAGCAAGCTGCCTTTTGACATCGACACCGAGTTCGAACCGGTCTCGATGCTGACCCGTTCGACCATCGGCCTGGCCGTGTCGGCCAATTTCCCGGCCAACAACCTCGATGAATTCATTGCCCACGCCCGCAAGAACCCCGGCAAACTCAGCTACGGCTCGTTTGGCCAAGGCACCACGGCGCATATTTTTGGCGAATCGCTGAACCTGGCGGCCAAGATCGACCTGGTGCACGCCGCTTACAAGGGCGCCGCGCCCCTGACGCAAGACCTGCTGGGCGGACAGATCAGCGCCGCCTGGCTGGATGCGGCCTCGCTGGCGCCCATGGTGCAGGCCGGCAAGATCAAGGTGCTGGGTATGACCGGCATGCAGCGCACCCCTTCGTTGCCTGCGGTGCCCACCTTTGCCGAACTTGGGCTCAAAGGCTTCGAGCCAGTGGGCTTCTTTCTGGTGTTGGCGCCCGCGGGCACGCCCAAAGACATCGTGGCCAAAATCTCGGGTGGCATTGCACGTGCGGTCAAAAGCCAGGACCTGAGCACCAAGTGGCGCGATCTGGGTCTGGAGGCCGTAGGCAGCACCCCTGAGGCGCTGGGCGTCGAGATGAAGGCGCTGGCCGACACCATGGACCGCGCGATCAAGGCGGCCAAGATCAAGCTCGACAACTGAACCAGCGAGGCTCAGCATGAGAACCGTGCTGCGTGAAGACCACGAAACGTTCCGTGTGCAAGTGCGCCGCTTTGTCGATCGCGAGATCGCGCCGCACCACCAGCAATGGGAAGAAGAGGGGCGCGTGCCCCTGAGTTTGTGGCGGGCGGCAGGACAGGTCGGTTTGCTGTGCACCACCTTGCCAGACCCCTATGGGAGCGGTGGCGACTTTGGCCATGCGGCCGTCATCATCGAAGAGCTGGCCCGGGTCAATGCCACCGGGGTGGGGTTCAGCCTGCACTCCGAGGTGGTGGCCCCCTACCTGAACGCTTATGGCAACGACTGGCAAAAGCAGCGCTGGCTGCCCGCCATGGCGCAAGGGCAAACGGTGGGTGCGATTGCCATGACCGAGCCCGATGTGGGCAGTGACCTCAAGGCCATCCACACCACGGCCCGCCGCAATGGCGATCACTACATCCTGAGCGGCCAGAAAACCTACATCTCCAATGGGCTCAACGCCGGTCTGGTGATCGTGGTGGCCAAGACCGACCCGGACAAGGGCGCCAAAGGCATTTCACTGCTGGTGGTCGAAGATGGCATGCCAGGCTTTGAGCGCGGCCGCGCCCTGCGCAAGATCGGTTTGCGCGGGCAGGACACGGCCGAGCTGTTTTTCGACCAGGTGCGTGTGCCACGCAGCCACTTGCTGGGCGAGGAAAACCAGGGCTTTCGCTACCTGATGCACCAGCTGGCGCAAGAGCGCCTGGTGATCGCGGTGCGGGCAGCGGCGTCCATTGAGGCGTTTTTGGAGCGCACCATCGCCTGGACGCGCGAGCGCAAAGTGTTTGGCCAATCGGTCTTTGATTACCAGAACACCCGCTTCAAGCTGGCCGAAGCCAAGGCCAAATCGGTCATGTTGCGCACTTTTGTGGACGATTGCCTGGCCCGCCATTTGCGTGGCGAACTCGACGCCGAACGTGCCGCCATGGCCAAGCTCAATGGCTCTGAAATGCAAAACCAGTTGCTCGATGAGTTGTTGCAGATGCACGGCGGCACCGGTTTCATGGCCGATGGTGGCATTGGCAGCGCCTGGGTGGACGCCCGCGTGGCCCGCATCTACGGCGGCAGCAACGAAATCATGAAAGAAATCGTGGCGCGCGGCCTTTGAGCCCGCGACCCCACAACCCATGGAAGCACAGTATGTCTGGACCTCTGAGCGGCGTTCGTATTCTTGACCTCTCTGCCGTGGTCTCCGGCCCCATGGCCACGGGCATCCTGGCCGACCAGGGGGCCGAAGTCATCAAGGTCGAAACGCAGGGCGGCGACCTGACCCGGCGCGTGGGCCCGATCAAAGGCGACATGACCTCGCTGTTTGCCACCATCAACCGGGGCAAACGCGCCATCGTGCTGGACCTCAAGCAGTCGGCCGCACAAGACATCCTGCGCCAGCTCATTGAAAAAACCGACGTGCTGGTCGAAAACTTCCGTCCAGGCGCCATGGCTCGGCTGGGCTTTGCTTATGAGCAGGTCAAAACCTGGAACGAGCGCATCGTCTATGTCTCCATCACTGGCTTCGGCCAGACGGGGCCGTATTCGGGCTACCGTGTGTATGACCCGGTGATCCAGGCCGTGTCCGGCTTTGCCGATGCCCATCCGGACTTCGACTCCCAGGAGCCTCGCCTGTTGCAAACCCTGATGTGCGACAAGATCACTGCGCTCACGGCCGCGCAGGCCATCACCGCCGCCTTGCATGGGCGCCAGCAAAGCGGGCAGGGCTGCCGTGTGGAGTTGTCCATGCTGGACGCGGGTTTGTCGTTTTTGTGGCCCGAGGCCCTTTACAACCACAGCATGCTTGACAACCCACCCAAGCCCGTGCCTGAGTTCGGCGCGCGCCAGCAGCTGTGGCGCTGCAAGGATGGCTGGTTTGCCATGATCGCGCCGCAGGACGAAGAGTTCGCGGGTATCTGCCGCGTGTTTGGAAAGCCTGAGCTGCTGCAAGACCCGCGTTTTGCCAACATGATGCTGCGCCGCGACAACACCGACGCCTGGCGGGCGGTGCTGGAGCCGATTGCCGCCGAGCAGCAGGTAGGCCCCTTTGTCGAGCGCCTGGCCGCTGAAGGTGTGCCTGTGGGCCGCGTCAACCGCAAGGCTGATCTGGCCGATGATCCGCAAATCAGACACAACAACAGCCTGATGGAGTCAGAGTACCCGGGCCTGGGCCGGGTGCGCTCACCGCGCGCTGCGGCCCGTTTTGACCAGGCGCCGGCCGACCCCCAACGTCTGGCCCCGCATCTGGGTGAGCACACCCGCGAGATCCTGGCCGAAATGGGGTGCAGCACCGACGACATACAGAACCTGTTTGCCGCAGGCACCGTGCACTGAGCCATCGGGCTCAATGTCCGCTTGACTGTTTCAGCGCTTGCGCTTGCTGCCGCCCAGCAAGCTGCCCAGCAGCCCGCGCACAATCTCGCGGCCTATGGCCGAGCCGGCGGTGCGCACCGCGCTTTTGACCACCATCTGGGCAATGCCATCGTTTTTGCCGCCACGCGGCCCGGTGGTGCCGAACAGCAGGTCGCTCACTGCGCCCATCATGCCGCTGCTGGCTGCGCCTGGCGCAGCAGGTGCAGGCGCACCTTCGGCATGGGCGGTGATGTTGCCTTTGAGGATTTCATAAGCCGACTCGCGGTCTTGCGCCTGCTCGTAAACACCCGCCACCAAAGCGCTTTTCATCAAGGCCTGACGCTGCTCGGGCGTGATGGGGCCGAGCTGGCTGCCCGGGGGCAGCACAAACACACGCTCGGTCTCGCAGGGGCGGCCCTTGGCGTCCAGCAGGCTCACCAGTGCCTCGCCCACACCCAGCTCGGTGATGGCCGCCTCGATGTCCAGCCCGGCCTTGGGGCGCATGGTTTGCGCGGTGGCCTGCACGGCCTTTTGGTCACGCGGAGTGAAGGCCCGCAGCGCATGCTGCACCCGGTTGCCCAATTGGCCGAGCACACTGTCGGGAATGTCCAGCGGGTTTTGGGTGACGAAGTACACACCCACGCCTTTGGAGCGCACCAGACGCACCACCAGCTCGATGCGCTCGACCAGGGCGGCAGGGGCGTCCTTGAACAGCAAGTGCGCCTCGTCAAAAAAGAACACCAGCTTGGGTTTGTCGGGGTCGCCAATCTCGGGCAACTGTTCAAACAGTTCGGAGAGCATCCAAAGCAAAAAGCTGGCGTACAGACGCGGGGCGTTCAGCAGCTTGTCAGCCGCCAGGATGTTCACCACGCCATGCCCTTGGGCATCGGTCTGCATGAAGTCCTGGATGTTGAGCATGGGTTCGCCAAAGAACTGGTCGCCCCCTTGTTCCTCGATTTGCAGCAGCCCGCGCTGGATGGCGCCAATGCTGGCGGCGCTGATGTTGCCGTACTGGGTGGTGAACTGCTTGGCGTTGTCGCCCACATGCTGCAGCATGGCGCGCAGGTCTTTCATGTCCAGCAGCAACAAATGGTTGTCATCGGCGATCCTGAAGACCAGGCTGAGCACACCGGCCTGGGTGTCGTTGAGCCCCAGCATGCGCGAGAGCAACAGTGGCCCCATGTCGCTCACGGTGGCGCGCACCGGGTGGCCTTGCTGGCCAAACACGTCCCACAGTGTGGTGGGGCAGGCCGCAGGTTCAGGCAGGGCCAGGCCGCGCTCGCCCAGGACTTTGGCCAGCTTGTCGCTGGTCTTTCCCGGCTGGCTGATGCCGGTCAGATCGCCTTTCACATCGGCCATGAACACCGGCACACCAATGCGCGAGAAGTTCTCGGCCAGGGTCTGCAGGGTCACGGTTTTTCCGGTGCCAGTGGCGCCGGTGATCAGGCCGTGGCGGTTGGCCAAGCCGGGCAGCAGTTCGCAGCGGGTCTGCTGATTTTGGGCGATGGGCATTGGCTCGGCCATGGTTTTGGGTTCCCCGAAAGTACAAAAAGTAAAATCCGGGGCAGATTACACCAACACGCAAGGATTTTTCGATGGCCGGCCACAGCAAATGGGCAAACATTCAGCACCGCAAAGGGCGCCAGGACGACAAGCGGGGCCGCATCTGGACCCGCATCATCCGAGAAATCATGGTGGCGGCCCGCACCGGTGGCGGTGACCTGAGCGCCAACCCCCGTCTGCGTCTGGCGGTGGACAAAGCCAAGGCCGCCAACATGCCGGCCGACAACATCAAGCGCAACATCGACAAGGCCACCGGCAACCTCGAAGGCGTGAACTACGAGGAAATCCGCTACGAAGGCTACGGCATTGGCGGCGCAGCCATCATCGTGGACACCATGACCGACAACCGTGTGCGCACCGTGGCCGATGTGCGCCACGCTTTTTCCAAGTACGGCGGCAACATGGGCACCGAAGGCTCGGTGGCCTTCCAGTTCAAACACTGTGGCCAGCTGGTCTTCGCCCCGGGCACCAGCGAAGACAAGGTGATGGAAGTGGCGCTGGAAGCCGGTGCTGAAGACGTGATCTCCGACGAAGAGGGCGCCATCGAAGTGTTGACTGCCCCCGCCGACTTTGAAGCTGTGAAGAACGCTTTGGAGGCTGCAGGCCTGACGCCCGACATGGCCGAGGTGACCCTGCGCCCCGAAAACACCATCGCGCTGAGCGGTGACGACGCCGCCAAGATGCAAAAGCTGCTGGACGTGCTGGAAGACCTGGACGATGTGCAAAACGTCTTCCACAACGCAGAAATCGACGCATAAGGCCCGCAGATGAAAGTTTTGGTGATCGGCGGCGGTGGCCGCGAACATGCGCTGGCCTGGAAACTGGCCCAGTCCCCCAAGGTGCAGCAGGTTTACGTGGCACCGGGCAACGGCGGCACCGCCCGCGACAAAAACCTGGTCAATGTGCCTGTGACCGATGTGGTGCAGTTGCGCGAGTGGGCGCAGGCGAACCAAATTGGCCTGACGGTGGTGGGGCCTGAAGCGCCTTTGGCCGCTGGGGTGGTGGACGAGTTCCGCGCCCACGGCCTGCGCATCTTCGGCCCGACAAAAGCCGCAGCCCAGCTCGAAAGCTCCAAGGCCTTCTCCAAGGCCTTCATGCAGCGCCACGCGATTCCCACGGCCGAGTTCGACACCTTCACCGACCCGGTGGCGGCCCATGCTTATGTGGATCGCAAGGGTGCGCCCATCGTCGTCAAGGCCGATGGCCTGGCGGCTGGCAAGGGCGTGGTGGTGGCCATGACCCTGGCCGAGGCGCACGAGGCGATTGACTTCATGTTGCTGGACAACACCCTGGGGGTGACGCACAACGAGGGCGGTGCACGGGTGGTCATCGAGGAATTTCTGCAAGGCGAGGAAGCCAGCTTCATCGTGCTGTGCGACGGCAAGAACGTCACCGCCCTGGCCACCAGCCAGGACCACAAACGCCTGCTGGACGCCGATGAAGGTCCCAACACCGGCGGCATGGGTGCGTATTCGCCTGCACCGGTGGTCACCGCCGACGTGCACGCCCGCGCCATGCGCGAGGTGATCCTGCCCACCATCCGGGGCATGGAAAAGGACGGCATTCCCTACACCGGTTTTCTGTACGCAGGCCTGATGATCGACGCGCAGGGCAAGCCCAAGACGCTCGAATTCAACTGCCGCATGGGCGACCCCGAGACGCAGCCGATCATGATGCGCCTGAAGTCCGACCTGGTGGACGTGATGCTGGCGGCCACCAGCGAAGGCCTGGACAAGATCGAGCTGGAGTGGGACCGCCGCGTGGCCCTGGGCGTGGTGCTGGCCGCTTTTGGCTATCCCATGAACCCGCGCAAGGGTGACGCCATCACCGGCCTGCCCGCCGACAGCCTGGACGCCATGGTGTTCCATGCCGGTACCACCGAAAAAGATGGGCAGATCCTGACCTCGGGTGGGCGTGTGCTGTGTGTGACCGCGCTGGCCGATTCGGTCAAGCAGGCCCAGCAAAAGGCTTATGAAGTGGCGCAAGGCATCGCCTTTGACGGCATGCAGTACCGCCGCGACATCGGCTACCGCGCCATCAAGCACTGAGCATGGGTCCGGCGCTGCACCCCGTTCAGTTTCAGGGCTCGCGCCTGGCCCGGGGCATTCTCAAGCTCTTGGGCTGGCGGGTTGAGTTCAACGGACTGCCCACTTTGCAGGGCATGGTCGTGGTCTACCCGCACACCAGCAACTGGGACTTTCCGATTGGCCTGTTGGTCAAGTGGGCCATTGGCATTCCGGCGAAGTTCTGGGCCAAGGACTCGCTTTTCAAGTTTCCACTGATCGGGCGCTGGATGCGCTGGGTCGGCGGCATCGCCATCGACCGCAGTGGCCCCAAAGGCATGGTGGCGTCGGTGGTGGACGTGTACGCTCAGCACCGCCAGCAAAACCAACTGCTGTGGATGGCTGTGGCACCCGAAGGCACGCGCAGCCTCACCCAGGGCTGGAAAAGCGGCTTCTACCAAGTGGCATTCGGTGCACAGGTGCCAGTGGCACTGGTGCGCTTTGATTGGGGACGGCGCACGCTGTCCTTTGTGGACTTTCTGAATTTGACGGGTGATGTGGACGCCGATTACGCGCGCATGGCCCAGGTCTTTGAGGGGGTACAGGGCTGCCGCCCTGAACTGGCGGGGCCGGTGCGTCCGCTGCCCAAATCCGCAAAAACCGACAACAAGTGAATCGCATGACCGACCGTATCGACATCGCGCAGGTGCGCGCCTACCTGGTGGGCCTGCAAGAGCGCATCACCAAGGCCTTGAACGACATCGACCCCACGCCCTTTGTGAGCGACGCCTGGGAAAAGCCTGCAGGTGAAAAGCTGCAAGGCCATGGCATCACCAAGATCATGGAAGGTGGACCGGTGTTCGAGCGTGCCGGCTGTGGTTTTTCGCACGTCACCGGACCGCAGCTGCCGCCCTCGGCCACGCAGCACCGCCCTGAACTGGCGGGTGCTCCGTTCGAGGCCATGGGCGTCTCGCTGGTGTTTCACCCACGCAACCCCCATGTGCCCACGGTGCACATGAACGTGCGCATGATCGCGGCCAAGCCCGAAGGCAAAGACCCGGTGGCCTGGTTTGGCGGCGGCATGGACCTGACCCCGTATTACGGCCATGACGAAGACGCGGTGCACTTCCACCAGACCTGCAAGGACGCGCTTGACCCCTTTGATGCCGCGCTGTACCCGCGTTTCAAAGTCTGGTGCGACCAGTACTTCTGCAACAAACACCGCAATGAACAGCGGGGCGTGGGCGGTGTCTTCTTTGACGACTTTGCCGAGCTGGGCATGGCGCGCAGCTTTGCCATGCTGCAAAGCGTGGGCGATGCCTTTCTGAAGGCCTACCTGCCCATCGTGCAGCGCCGCAAGGACTTGCCCTGGACCGAGCGCGAACGCGACTTCCAGCTCTATCGCCGTGGCCGCTACGTCGAGTTCAACCTGGTCTGGGACCGGGGCACGCACTTTGGCCTGCAGTCCGGCGGTCGAACCGAATCCATCTTGCTGTCCATGCCACCCGAGGTGCGCTGGTCTTACCAGAGGCAGGACCCGCCGGGTTCGCCCGAAGCTCGGCTGCTCAGCCACTTTCTGGTGCCACGGGACTGGGTGTGAACGCAAGCCGGCGCATTGGCGTGTTTGGTGGGGCGTTTGACCCACCGCATCGGGCCCATGTGGCGCTGGTCCGCTCGGCCATCGACAGTCTGCACCTTGACGCGGTGCGCGTGTTGCCCACCGGCCAGGCCTGGCACCGCAGCGCCAGCCTGACCGCCGCTGCCCACCGGCTGGCCATGACGCGTCTGGCCTTTGCCGAAGTGCCGCAGGCGGTGGTGGACGAGCGCGAAATCCGCCGCACCGGCCCCAGCTACACCGTGGACACCTTGCGCGAGCTGGCCACCGAACATCCTGGTGCACAGCTGTTTTTGCTGATCGGTGACGACCAGCGGCGCAGCCTGCCCGGCTGGCACCGCATCGGTGAAATTGCCCGGCTGGCTATAATTTGCGCCGCTGCACGCGATCCGCAAGTGGCTTCCTGGCACCGTGGTGTGGCTTCAGATTCCAATGCGAGCGAGCCCCCCATTGAGCCCTTGCCCATGCCGCTGATGCCCATCAGCGCCACCGACATCCGAGAACGATTGTCCCGCCAGGCCGATGTGACCGCACTGTTGGCGCCTGACGTTGAGCGCTATATTCACGAACACCACCTCTACAGCACGCGCTGAGAAAGCCCCCCGATGAGCGAAACCGCTGCCAAAAAAGACGTCCAGAAACTGCAACGCGTCATCGTTGATGCGCTCGAAGACGTCAAGGCCCAGGACATCCAGGTCTTCAATACCGAACACCTGTCGCCGCTGTTTGAGCGCGTCATCATCGCCTCCGGCACGTCCAACCGCCAGACCAAAGCGCTGTCGGCCAGCGTGCGCGACAAGGTGCGCGATGCCGGTTTTGGCAAACCCCGCATCGAAGGCGAGGACAACGGCGAATGGATCATTGCAGACTGCGGCATGGCTGTGGTGCACATCATGCAGCCGGTGATCCGCCAGTACTACAACCTCGAAGAAATCTGGGGCGACAAGCCGGTGCGCCTGAAGTTCGGCGCGCCCAAGCCGGAAGTCAAATCCGCCAAACCGGCCAAGGCCGCCAAAAAGCCTGCTGCCAAAGCCGCGTCCAGGGCGCTGACGCCCCAGCAGGCCGCTGCCGTAGGCAAAAAGGCGGCCAGCAAAGCCGCACCTGCCAAGACAACGGCTGCACAGCCCGCTGCCAAAAAGCCCGCTCTGAAGGCGCCTGCCAAAAAGGTGGCTGCCAAGGCCCCCACCAAAACGGCGGTGAAAGCCACCAAAGTGGTGGTGGGCAAGCCCGCCGCCAAACCCGCTGCCAAAAAAGCTGCACCGGCCCGCAAGGCCGTCAAGCCCGCCAGCCGCAAATCGGCCTGAACCTGCATGAAGCTGCTGATCGTGGCGGTCGGTCAGCGCGTGCCCGATTGGGCGCAAACCGCGTGGGACGACTACGCCAAGCGCTTCCCGCCCGAACTCAAGGTCGAACTCAAGGCTGTCAAGACCGAGCCGCGGGGCTCCAAAACGCTGGAGTCGCTCTATGCGGCCGAGCGTGAACGCATCGAAGCGGCGATTCCGCGTGGCTGCCGCATTGTGGCGCTCGACGAGCGCGGCACCAACCTGACCACCAAAGCCTTGGCCGACAAGCTCAAACATTGGCAGCTGGAGGCCGATGATGTGGCGCTGGTCATCGGTGGGCCGGATGGCCTGGACCCCGAGTTCAAGAAACTGGCCCATGAGCGCATTCGCCTGTCCGACCTGACCTTGCCGCACGCCATGGTGCGGGTGCTGCTGATCGAGCAGCTCTACCGCGCCTGGTCGGTCAATGCCAACCATCCTTATCACCGCGAATGACGCACTGCCCATGAGCGCCTTCATCTACCTTGCCTCGCAAAGCCCGCGCCGCAGCCAGCTGCTCACGCAAATCGGGGTCGACCACCAATTGCTGTTGCCCGACCCGCACGAAGACGCCGAGGCGCTTGAAGCGGTCAAACCCGGCGAGGCCCCCAGCCGCTATGTGCAGCGCGTGACCGGCCTCAAGCTCGACGCCGCAGTGGCCCGCCTGAAGGCCCAAGGCTTGCCCGCAGCGCCGGTGTTGTGCGCCGACACCACCGTGGCGCTGGGGCGCGAAATTCTGGGCAAGCCGCAAGACGCGGCGCAGGCCCGCGCCATGCTGGCACGCCTGGCGGGGCAGACGCACCGCGTGCTGACCGCCGTGGCAGTGCAAAAAGGCCGCCAGCGTGTGGCGGCCCTGTCGGTGTCCTGGGTGCGTTTCGCCCCCATGAGCGCAGCGCAGGTCCGCACCTATGTGGACTCGGGCGAACCCATGGGCAAGGCGGGCGCGTATGGTGTGCAGGGCAGGGCGGCGGCCCACATTGAACACATCCGTGGCAGCTATTCGGGCATCATGGGCCTGCCGCTGTTCGAGACCGCGCAGCTGTTGCGCCAAGTGGGCGTGCGCTGCTGACATCAGGGGTTTTCATGCAACAGGACATCCTCATCAACTGGTCGCCGCAAGAGACGCGGGTGGCCGTGGTCGAATCGGGCGCTGTGCAGGAGCTGCATGTCGAGCGCACGCTCGAGCGCGGCTTGGTCGGCAATGTTTACCTGGGCAAGGTGGCGCGCGTGCTGCCGGGCATGCAGTCGGCCTTCATTGACATCGGGCTGGAGCGCGCCGCGTTTTTGCATGTGGCCGATGTCTGGCAGCGCCAAGCTGAGGGCGAGGCCCCGGTGCAGGCGCGCACCGGTCAGCCCTTGGTGCCGATTGAAAAACAGGTGTTCGAAGGTCAGGCGCTGATGGTGCAGGTCATCAAGGACCCCATCGGCACCAAGGGCGCACGCCTGTCCACACAGATCAGCATTGCCGGGCGGCATCTGGTGTTTTTGCCGCAGGACGACCACATTGGCGTGTCGCAAAAGATTCCGGCTGACCAGCGCGATGCACTGCGCAGCCGTGTGCAGGCCCTGGTGGGCGAGACGGGGGGCGGCTTTATTTTGCGCACCAATGCCGAGGATTCGAGCGACCAGGAAATGCAGGACGACATCGCCTACCTGCGCAAGACCTGGGCACGCATCAAGGATGCCTCGATGCGCTTGCCGCCCAAGTCACTGCTGCACGGTGACCTGACCCTGTTGCAGCGCGTGCTGCGCGACCTGGTGGGGGAATCCACGCAAAGCATCCGCATCGACTCGCGTGAGCAGTTTGAAAAATTGCAGGCCTTTGGCCGCGAGTTCATGCCCAAGGCGGCCGAGCGTTTGCTGCTCTACAAGGGCGAGCGTCCGATTTTTGACCTCTACAACGTGGACGAAGAAATCGCCCGCGCCCTGGGGCGCCGGGTGGACCTCAAGTCGGGCGGCTACCTCATCATTGACCAGACCGAAGCTTTGACCACGGTGGACGTGAACACCGGTGGCTATGTCGGCGCGCGCAATTTTGAAGACACCATCTTCAAGACCAATCTGGAGGCAGCGCAGGCCATGGCGCGCCAGCTGCGCTTGCGCAACCTGGGGGGCATCGTCATCGTGGACTTCATCGACATGGGCCGAACCGAGCACCAGGAGCAGGTGCTGGCCGAGTTGCGCAAACAACTGGCGCGCGACCGGGTCAAGACCCAGGCGGGCGGTTTTTCGCCGTTGGGCCTGCTGGAGATGACGCGCAAGCGCACCCGTGAATCGCTGGCCCACATGCTGTGCGAACCTTGCCCCAGTTGCCAGGGCAAAGGCATCGTCAAGACGCCACGCACGGTGGTGTACGACATCCTGCGCGAGATCCTGCGCGAGGCGCGCCAGTTCAATCCACGCGAATTTCGGGTGGTGGCGGTGCCTGCCGTGATCGACTTGCTGCTGGACGAGGAAAGCACGCACCTGGCGGGTTTGTCGGACTTCATTGCCAAGCCGATTTCGCTGCAGGCCGAAGGGGGCATGGGGCCCGAGCAGTACGACATCGTGCTGATGTGAGTGCTTGTAACCCGAATGTCACGCTTTTTCGGCTTGCCGCTGGGCTTTTCGGGCCAGAACCCCCTGTGTGCCGGTGTACGATCCGGGGTTGTTGAAAAAACCATTTTTCAAGGCCTGATCCCCGTGCAAATGTTCCGCTTCGTGTTCCGCCTCGTGTTCCGATTCGTGATGGTCTGCCTGCTTGTGCTGGCGGGCCCTGTCATGGCGCAATTCCGTGTGGAAGTGACCGGCGTGGGCATGACCCAGATGCCGGTGGCCATTGCCCCCTTCAAAGGTGAAGCCGCGGCCCCCCAGAAGTTGGCCGCCATCGTGCAGGCCGATCTGGAGCGCAGCGGCCAATTCAAAGGACTGGATGCTTCAGGCTCGGCCATCGACGAGCTCAGTCGTCCCGACTGGTCGGCCTGGCGCCAGCGCAGCGCAGACGCTCTGGTGGGCGGCAGCGTGACGCGCCTGGCCGATGGCCGCTATGACATCCGGGCCCGCCTGTGGGACGTGGTCAAAGGTCAGGAAAAAGGCGAATTCCGCGACACCGTGCCTGCGGGTGATCTTCGCCAGGCCTCGCATCGGCTGGCCGACTGGGTGTACCAGCAGCTGACCGGCACCCCGGGTGCTTTTGCCACCCGCATTGCCTATGTCACCAAGGCCGGTGGCCGCTACACCCTTTGGGTGGCCGATTCGGATGGCGAAGGCGCGCAGGCCGCCCTCGCCAGTTCCGAACCCATCATTTCGCCCTCCTGGTCGCCCAATGGCAACCAGCTTGCTTATGTCTCGTTTGAAAGCCGCAAGCCTGTCGTGTACGTGCACGAGATCGCTTCGGGGCGCCGCCGCGTGGTCGCCAATTTCCGGGGCTCCAACAGCGCTCCGGCTTGGTCGCCTGACGGCCGCAGCATCGTCGCCACCCTCAGCCGCGACGGGGGCTCTCAGCTTTTCCGGGTGGACATCGGCAGTGGCGAGGCACGCCGCCTGACCACCTCGGCCGGCATCGACACCGAACCGGCATTCTCGGCCGATGGCACCGCAGTGTTCTTTGTGAGCGACCGTGGCGGCAGCCCGCAGATCTACCGCATGCCTGCCCAGGGCGGCCCTGCCGAGCGTGTCACTTTCAACGGCAGCTACAACATCTCACCAGCCCCCAGTCCAGACGGGCGCTGGCTGGCCTATGTCAGCCGCGTGGGTGGCCAGTTCAAGCTGCACGTCATGGAACTGGCTTCCGGCCAGGTCAGTGCGATCACAGACACCGCGGCCGACGAACGCCCCAGCTTTGCCCCCAACAGCCGTCTGATCGTCTATGCCACCCTGGCCCAGGGCCGTGAAGCCCTGATGACCAGCACCGTGGACGGTCGCATCAAGGCGCGTCTGGCGGGGCAGGGGGGGGACATCCGCGAACCCGACTGGGGTCCGATGTCAGCCCGCCCATGACTGTTTTCAATTTCAATTTGTTCTGATGGAGATCCCCATGCGTAAAACCCTGTTCATCACCGCTGTGCTGGCCGCTTTGCTGGCCGGTTGTTCTTCTGGTGTCAAGCTCAACGACGTGCCCGTGGAAGACAAGAGCGCATCGGCCAGCGGCATTGGCGACGGCCAGAACAACGCCAGCGGCGTGGCCAATGTGGTGACCGACAAGGCCGGTAGCGGCATCGGCCCGGCCGGTGTGTCGCATGTGGTGTTCTTTGACTACGACAGCTTCGTGATCAAGGCCGAAGCACGTCCGATCATCGAAAACCACGCCAAATTCCTGCAAGCCAACAAGCAGCGCAAAGCCATGCTCGAAGGCCACACCGACGAGCGCGGCGGTCGCGAATACAACCTGGCCCTGGGCCAAAAGCGTGCCGAAGCTGTGCAGCGTGCCCTGACGCTGCTGGGCGTGTCCGACAGCCAGGTCGAAGCCGTGAGCTATGGCAAGGAAAAGCCGTCTGCCCAAGGGGCTGACGAGGTGTCCTACGCCAAGAACCGCCGCGTCGAGTTCAAGTACTGAGACCCGTCATGCGTTTTGAGTTCAAGCGCCAAGCCCTGGCCAGCCTGCTGGCCCTGATGCTGCTGGGTGCGGGCACTGCCCGCGCCGCTTTGTTTGAAGACGAGGATGCGCGCCGTGCCATTCTGGACCTGCGCCAGAAGCTGGAGGCGACCCACAACGCACTCAAGTCGCAAGCCGAAGACAACGCCCAGCTGCGCCGCGCGCTGGTGGACATGCAAGGCCAAATTGACGGCGTGCAGGCTGAACTCAACAAGTCGCGTGGGGCACAAGAGCAACTGGCGCGTGATGTGTCGGAGATGCAACTGCGCCAACGCGACGCACAGACCGGTCTGGACGAGCGCCTGCGCAAGTTCGAGCCCATGACCGTCAAGCTCGACGGCATCGAATTCCAGGTCGATCAGACCGAAAAGCGCGACTATGACGCGGCCATGGACGTGTTCCGCAAAGGCGACTTTGCGGCAGCCCAGACCAGCTTGCAGCGTTTTGTCCAGCGTTACCCGCAGACCGGCTACCTGCCCTCGGCCCTGTTCTGGCTGGGCAACGCCTCGTATGCGGTCAAAGACTACAAGGCATCGCTGTCGCAGTTTCGCCAGATGCTGACGCTGTCGCCCTCGCACGCGCGTGCGCCCGAAGCCATGCTGGCCGTCTCCAATGTGCAGCTGGAGCTCAAGGACACCAAGGCCGCACGCAAGACCCTCGAAGACCTGATCAAGGCCTTCCCGCAGTCTGACGCTGCGCAAGCTGCCAAAGACCGTCTGGTCAAGCTGCGCTGACGCGCATGGAGGCCTTGTCGTTGCTGGACATCCAGACGCAAGAGCGCCTGGTGCTGTGGCTCGCTTTTGCCCTGGCGCTGCTGTTGGGCGCGCTGGTGCAGCGCAGCCACTTTTGCACCATGGGGGCCATCAGCGACCTGGTCTTCATGCAGGACACCACCCGGTTGCGCCAATGGGCCCTGGCCCTGGCGGTGGCCATGCTGGGCCTGGGCCTGTTGACGGCCACCGGCCAGCTCAGCCCCCTCAACACCATTTATGCCGTGCCCCGCTTCCCCTGGCTGTCGTATGCGCTGGGTGGAAGTGTGTTTGGCGTGGGCATGGTGCTGGCCTCGGGTTGCCCCACCAAAAACCTGGTTCGGCTGGGCGGCGGCAGCCTCAAGGCGCTGGTGGTTTTACTGGTCATGGGCATGGCCGCACTGGCCACCCTGCGCGGCGCACCGGGTCTGCTGCGGGTGCAATGGACCGATTCCTACACCTGGGGCATGGACAGTGGCCCGTTTGTTGGTCAATGGCTGGCAACTCTGCTGGGTTGGTCGCCCACAGTGGGCCTGGTGGTGGTGGCCGCTGTGCTGGGTCTGGGCTTGCTGGCTTGGGCCTTGGGTGCGCCCGGTTTCAGACGGCTGTCCAATGTGTTGGGCGGCGTCGGCATTGGCGGTGTTTTGCTGGCCACCTGGTGGGTCAGCGGTGTGCTGGGCTTTGTGCCTGAGCATCCCGAAACGCTGGAGGCGGTGTTTGTGGGCACCGCCAGTGGCCGCATGGAAGGCCTGAGCTTTACCGGCCCGGTGGGGCAGTGGCTGGATGTGTTCATGTACCTGGCCGACGGTCACAAGCGTGTGTCCTTGGGCATGGTGCTGGTGCCCGGGGTGGTGCTGGGGGCCGCAGTGGCCGCCTGGCGCGCGGGTGATTTCCGCTGGGAAGGCTTCACCCGCACTGCCGATCTGGCACGCCATCTGGTGGGCGCTGTGCTGATGGGCGTGGGCGGCGTGAGCGCCATGGGCTGCACCTTTGGACAAGGCCTCACGGGCCTGTCCACACTGAACTGGGGCAGTCTGGTGGCGGTGCTGGCCATGGTGCTGGGGGCGGTTCTGGCCTTGCGCGTGCAGTGGTGGCTGGCAGAGCGCACATGACCGATCTGTCGCCCGATGACGCCCGCCGCTTTGGCGGATTGGAACGCCTGTACGGTGTGGCGGCCGCGCAGCGCCTGCGCCAGGCGCATGTGGTGGTGGTGGGCATTGGTGGCGTGGGCTCGTGGTCGGCCGAGGCACTGGCGCGCAGCGGCATCGCCCGCCTGACGCTGATCGACATGGACCACATCGCTGAGTCCAACGTCAACCGCCAGATCCATGCGCTGAGCAGCACCCTGGGTCAGGCCAAGATCGAAGCCATGCGCGAACGCATTGCGCTGATCCATCCGGCCTGCCGTGTCGATGTGATCGACGATTTTGTTTCTCCCGACAACTGGCCTGGCCTTCTGAGCGAACGCCCGGATGCGGTGATTGACGCGTGTGACCAAGTGCGTGCCAAACAGGCCATGGCCGCCTGGGCCATGCGCGAAAAAATTCCTTTGGTGTGCGTGGGTGCTGCCGGTGGCAAGCGCCTCGCGCACCAGGTGGACGTGGACGACCTGGCGCATGTCACGCACGATCCGCTGCTGGCGCAGTTGCGCTACCAGTTGCGCAAACACCATGGTGCGCCCAAGCAGGGCAAACGCATCGGCCTGCGCTGCGTTTTCAGCCGTGAGGCGGTGCAAGGACCTGACGCGTCGTGCGCGATGGCGGGTGACGGCAGCCTCAACTGCCATGGCTACGGCTCGCTGGTGGGCGTCACGGCCACCTTTGGCATGTGTGCGGCCACCGAAGTGATGAATATGTTGGTGCAGTCGTCAAAAGACTGAAATATCTGGCTATAATCTGAGGCTCAGCAGCGATGCTGAGACGAGTGGGACGTTAGCTCAGTTGGTAGAGCAGCGGACTTTTAATCCGTTGGTCGCAGGTTCGAATCCTGCACGTCCTACCACTCAAATCGCCCGGCCAATCTTTTTTTGACGGGTGATTTTTTTTGTCTGTGGCGCATGCACGCAGACCGTGTGGGACGTTAGCTCAGTTGGTAGAGCAGCGGACTTTTAATCCGTTGGTCGCAGGTTCGAATCCTGCACGTCCTACCACCCATTGCATCAGCCCGATGAGTCACCTCATCGGGCTTTTTTCTTGGCCGTTTGCAGCGTGTCGTGCGCAGGTGTTTCAGGCCTGCAGGGCCTGCAACTGCTCGGACAGTTCCAGCCAGCGTTCTTCAAGCGTCGCCATTTCATCGCTCAGGGCTTTCAGTCGCCGTCCAGCGTCCGCGATCTCGGCGGCAGGCAGGGGGCGGCTCAGCTGCGCTTCCAGCTCGCTTTTTTCCTTTTCGATTTTCGGCATGCGCTGATCGATGCTGTCCAGCTCCTTTTTCAGGGGTCGGGTTTGCGCAGCCATTTGCTGGCGGCGCTGCGCATCCTGCTTGCGTTGTTCACCTGCGCTCAGAGACGGCGCTGTGGAAGCCGCGGGCGCAGCTGTCTTGACGGGTGGAGGTGCCACGGGCACGGCCATGGCCTCGGTTGGCTTTGCAGCCGCTGCGGCACCCGCCTTGGCCTCTTCGCGCAGCCGTTTCGATTCTTCCAAGAGGTAGCGCTGGTAGTCGTCCAGATCGCCATCAAAGGGCTCGACCTTGCCCCGGCCGACCATCCAGAACTCGTCGCACACGGCGCGCAGCAAGGCGCGGTCGTGGCTGACCAGCATGACGGTGCCTTCGAACTCGTTGAGCGCCATCGACAGCGCTTCGCGGGTGGCCAGGTCCAGGTGGTTGGTCGGCTCGTCCAGCAGCAGCAGGTTGGGGCGCTGCCACACGATCATGGCCAGCACCAGGCGCGCTTTTTCGCCGCCGCTCATGGTGCCCACGGCCTGCTTGACCATGTCGCCGCTGAAGTTGAAGGTGCCCAGGTAGTTGCGCAAATCCTGCTCGCGGCTGGGTTCGCCGCTTTGCGGGCCGAGTTCTTTGGCCAGGCGGACCATGTGCTCCAGCGGGTTGTCCTGCGGGTGCAGCACGTCCAGCTCTTGCTGGGCGAAGTAGCCGATGTTCAGGCCCTTGCCTTCGGTCAGCGTGCCGGCCAAGGCGGGCATGGTGCGGGCGATGGTCTTGACCAGGGTGGATTTGCCCTGACCGTTGGCGCCCAGAATGCCGATGCGCTGCCCGGCCAGCACCGATTTGCTCACGCCTTGCACGATGGTCTTGGGTGCGCCATCCACCATGTAGCCAAAGCTGGCCTCGCTGATGGCCAGCATGGGGTTGGGCAGGTTGTTCGGTTCCTTGAAGTCGAAGGTGAATTCGGCTTCGGCCAGCAGTGGGGCCACTTTCTCCATGCGTTCCAAAGCCTTGACCCGGCTTTGCGCCTGTTTGGCCTTGCTGGCCTTGGCCTTGAAGCGGGTGATGAATTTTTGCAGGTGGGCGATTTTGTCCTGCTGTTTGGCAAAGGCCGCCTGCTGCAGTTCGAGTTGCTGGGCGCGCAGGGTTTCAAAGGCGCTGTAGTTGCCACCGTAGCGCGTGAGCTTGGCGTGCTCGATGTGCAGGGTGACGTTGGTCACCGCGTCCAGAAACTCGCGGTCGTGGCTGATCACGATCATGGTGCCGCTGTAGCGCTGCAACCAGGCTTCGAGCCAGACCAGGGCGTCCAGGTCCAGGTGGTTGGTGGGTTCGTCGAGCAGCAGGATGTCGGACGGGCACATCAGCGCCCGGGCGAGTTGCAGGCGCATGCGCCAGCCGCCCGAGAAGCTGTTGACCGGCTTGTTCAGCTCATCCACCCGAAAGCCCAGGCCCAGGATCAGCGCTTCGGCGCGGGGCAGGGCGTCGTGGTCACCGGCGTCATGCAGGTCGGTGTAGACGTGGGCCATCTCCATGCCGTCGCCGCTGGCTTCAGCGGCCGCCAGGCGCTGGCGCAGTTCGGCCAGGCGGGTGTCGCCTTCGAGCACGAACTCGCTAGCGGGTTGGTCGGTCTCGGGCATGTTCTGCGCGACCTGGGCCATGCGCCAGGCTTTGGGCATGTCGAAGTCGCCACCGTCTTCGTGCAGCGTGCCGTTGAGCAGGGCAAACAGGGTGGACTTGCCCGCGCCGTTGCGGCCAATCAGGCCGACTTTTTCACCGGGGTTGAGCGTGACCGAAGCCTGGTCCAGCAGGACCTTGGTGCCGCGGCGGAGGGTGACGTTTTTGAGGTTGATCATCGAGAGTCGGGGTCAGCGAGGTTGTAGGCGCTTGCCCTGCGAGCGATCAGCGCTCGCAGCGGCTGGAGTCCATCGCCAGCAGGGCTGGTTCCTACAAAGTCAAAAGGGCATCGCGGGTGACCAGCAACACCTGGTCGTCGCCTGCGCTGGTGTCCAGCCAGGCCACTTCAAGTTCGGGGAACGCCGCGACAAAATGTGCAGCCTCGTTACCGATTTCCAGCACCAACACCGCGTTGTCGTTCATACGGGAGGGCGCCTCCTGGAAGAGCTGGCGCACAAAGTCCATGCCGTCCAAGCCACCGGCCAGCGCCAGTTCGGGCTCGGCACGGTACTCGGCGGGCAGCGCATCCATGCTGGCCTGGCACACATAGGGCGGGTTGCACAGGATCAGGTCAAAAGGGCCGGGCAGGGCGGACAGGCCGTCGCTTTGGACCAGCGCAATCCGATCTTGCAGTCCGTGTTGGTCCACATTGATGCGGGCCACGGCCAGAGCATCCGGCGAGATGTCGGCGCCTGTGACCTGCACCTCGGGCCAAGCCATGGCGGCCAGCACGGCCAGACTGCCGTTGCCGGTGCACAGGTCGAGCACGCGGGTGGTCTGGTTGGACAACCAGGCGTCGATCGTGCCGTCGGCCAGCACTTCTGCAATCAGGCTGCGCGGCACGATGGCGCGCTCGTCCACGTAAAAGGGCACACCTTGCAGCCAGGCCTCATGGGTGAGGTAGGCGGCGGGTTTGCGCGTGGCGATGCGCTCGTCGATCAGGGCCTGCACCTGCGCCTGCTGCCCAACCGTGACCGCGCGTTTGTCGATCTCGCTGTCCAGTGGCAGACCCAGACGCCAGAGCACCAGCCAGGCGGCTTCGTCGTGGGCATTCAGGGTGCCGTGGCCGAAGGACACGCCGGCTTCTTCCAGCCGCAGCGCGCCGGCTTGAACCAGTTCGGTCAGCGTCATGCGGCCAACCCGGCGTTGAGCTTGTCCAGGGTGCGGCGGTAGATGCCCTTGAGCGGCGCGATGTCGCTCAGCGCCACATGCTCGTCCACCTTGTGGATGGTGGCGTTGGGCGGGCCGAATTCGATGACCTGCGGGCAAATCTGCGCGATGAAGCGGCCATCGCTGGTGCCGCCCGTGGTGGACAGCTCGGTTTTCAGGCCCGTCTCGTCGGCAATGGCTTTCTGGATCGCATCCACCAGCGTGCCCGGCGTGGTCAGAAAGGGCAGGCCGCCGATGGTCCACTTCAGCTCGTATTGCAGGCCGTGCTTTTCAAGAACGGCGGCCAGGCGTTGCTGCAGGCTTTCGGGCGTGGATTCGGTGCAAAAGCGGAAGTTGAAATCCACCACGCAATCGCCCGGGATCACGTTGCTGGCGCCCGTGCCTGCGTGGATATTGCTCACTTGCCAGCTGGCGGGCGGGAAGAAGGCATTGCCCTCGTCCCAGCGGATGGCCACCAGTTCGGCCAATGCCGGGGCCAGGCGGTGGATGGGGTTGTCGGCCAGGTGCGGGTAGGCGATGTGGCCTTGCACACCTTTGACGGTGAGCTTGCCGCTCATGGTGCCGCGTCGGCCGTTTTTGATCATGTCGCCGGTCTGCTGCACCGACGTGGGTTCGCCCACGATGCAGAACTGCGGCGCATCGCCACGGGTCTTGAGCTTTTCGCAGACGACCACGGTGCCGTCCACGGCCGGGCCTTCTTCGTCACTGGTCAGCAAAAAGGCGATGCCCAGTGCCGGCTGAGGGTTCGCAGCCAGAAACTCCTGCACGGCCACGACCATGGCGGCGAGCGAGGTTTTCATGTCGCTGGCGCCCCGGCCAAACAGCTTGCCGTCTTTGTGTGTGGGCGTGAACGGGTCGCTGGACCATTGCGCCAGCGGCCCGGTGGGCACCACATCGGTGTGGCCGGCAAAAGCCAGGGTCTGGTCCGAAGTGCCGGCGCGTTTGGCCCAGAGGTTGCGCACGCGGAAGGTCTCGGGGCCGGACTCGATGAACTCGCAGTCAAAGCCCAGGGGCTGGAGCGCGGCGGCCAGAATGTCCATGCAGCCCGCGTCGTCGGGGGTGACGGAGGGGCGAGCGATCAGCTGCTCGGCCAGGCGCAGGGTGTCGTGGCAGATCGTCATGTCAAACCTTGTTGGGGTGTTGGCGAACAAAGCGGGCAATGCGCTCGGCCGCTTCCAGGCATTCGGCGGTTTCGGCCACCAGGGCCATGCGCACGCGGCCGCGACCGGGGTTCACACCATTGAACTCACGCGCCAGGTAGCTGCCCGGCAGCACGGTGACGTGTTCTTTTTCGTACAGGGCCTTGGCGAAAGCGGCATCGTCACCCTGCCAGCCTGCGGGCACACCGGCCCAGAGGTAAAAACTGGCGTCGGGCAGTTTCACATCCAGCACCTCGGCCAGCACGGGCGTGACCTGGGCGAACTTGGTGCGGTAGAGGTTGCGGTTCTCGATCACATGCTGTTCGTCGCCCCAGGCGGCCACGCTGGCGGCCTGGACCACCGGGCTCATGGCGCTGCCGTGGTAAGTGCGGTACAGCAGAAACTGCTTGAGGATGGCCGCGTCGCCCATCACAAAGCCGCTGCGCAAGCCCGGCACATTGCTGCGCTTGGACAGGCTGGTGAAGGCGATCAGGCGCTCGAAACCGCGGCCCAGTTTGACCGCCGCTTCCAGACCGCCCAAGGGCGGCTCGTCGCGGAAGTAAATCTCGCTGTAGCACTCGTCCGAGGCGATCACGAAGCCGTGCTGGTCCGACAGGGCAAACAGTTTTTGCCATTCAGACAAGGGCATCACCGCGCCCGTGGGGTTACCGGGCGAGCAGACAAACACGAGTTGGGTACGGGCCCAGACTTCGGCCGGCACGCTGTCCCAGTCGGGTGCGAAGTTGCGCGTCGGGTCGCTGGGCACAAAGTGGGGTGTGGCGCCGGCCAGCAGGGCAGCGCCTTCGTAGATCTGGTAGAACGGGTTGGGGCTGACCACGGTGGCGCCCGCACGGGTGGGGTCGATGGTGGTTTGCGCCAGCGAAAACAGCGCTTCGCGCGAACCCAGCACCGGCAACACCTGGGACGCAGCGTCCAGTCTCAGGCCGTAACGGCGCTCCACCCAGGCGGCGCAGGCCAGGCGCAAGGCGGGCTCACCGGCAGTGGCGGGGTAACCGGCCAGGCCGGTGCCCAAAGCATCGGTCAGGGCCTGAATGATGAAGGGCGGGGTGGCGTGCTTGGGTTCGCCAATGCCCAGGCTGATGTGGCGTTGGGCGGGGTTGGGCGTGACGTTGGCAAACAACTGGCGCAGCCGCTCGAAAGGGTAGGGCTGCAGCTTGGAAAGTAGGGGGTTCATGCCCTTGATTATCCCGGATGCCTCTCGGTTAACATTCCATGTTGACTTGGCCTGTCCGGCAGGGTCGTTTTGTGCATTGCGGATTCAATGTGAATCCCTTGGTTTTATAAAAGACTGCCATCCACCGTGCGCCTCAATTCCATCAAGCTTTCGGGCTTCAAATCGTTTGCCGAACCGACCAATTTCATGCTGCCTGGCCAGCTGGTGGGCGTGGTCGGCCCCAACGGTTGCGGCAAGTCCAACATCATGGACGCGGTGCGCTGGGTGCTGGGCGAGTCCAAAGCGTCCGAGCTGCGTGGCGAATCCATGCAGGACGTGATCTTCAACGGCACCACCACCCGCAAGCCGGCCAGCCGCTCCAGTGTGGAGCTGGTGTTCAGCAACGAAGACCACCGTGCGGGCGGTCAGTGGGGCCAGTTTGCAGAAATCGCTGTCAAGCGCGTGCTCACCCGGGATGGCAACAGCAGCTACTTCATCAACAACCAGCCGGTGCGCCGCCGCGATGTGCAGGACGTGTTTCTGGGCACCGGTCTGGGCCCGCGCGCTTACGCCATCATCGGCCAGGGCACCATCAGCCGCATCATCGAGTCGCGCCCCGAAGAGCTGCGCCTGTTTCTCGAAGAAGCCGCAGGCGTCTCCAAATACAAGGAGCGCCGCCGCGAGACCGAAAACCGCCTGTCG
>JACCDH010451361.1_pt1 | contig 25064 bp, 26 predicted proteins | sample 7442481 | NCBI WGS metagenome assembly JACCDH01 (sample SAMN15323433, study PRJNA562643) | freshwater metagenome | isolation source: river surface water | place: USA:Blue River Watershed | collected 2017-08-15
AAATGACACTGGTGGCCATTTTGGGCGTGTTATTTGGAATTTCCATATTTATTTTTATGAATTCCATGGCTGCGGGATTTGACAAGAAATCCAGCGAGTCATTTTTTAAATCTACTCCACACATCAGGGTTTACAAGGACGATGTGGTGAGCGCACCATTGAACCAAGAATCAGGTAAAACGACATTAATCGTTAACCCCAAAGTGGTTCCAGCGCTTAATACAATTGACAATCCTATGGACTTGGTGAAATTGATTCGTCAACAGTCCGCTGTAAAGGTTGGATTTCCACAAGTAACGTGTCCTGTATTTTACAACAATGGTAAGTCTCAAATTACAGGAACAACCATTGGTTTTGATCCAGGTGAAGCCGATAAGATGTTTCGTATTTCAACATTTACAGTTCAAGGCAGTATAGAGGCACTATCTACTCATCAAGATGGGATTATCATTGGAAGTGGGATTGCGGAAAAAATGAATTTGATGACCGGTGATAAGATTAATATTACCTCATCAAAAGGTGTGAATCTAACCCTGACTGTAGTCGGTATTTTTAAAACCAACAACTCCAAGGAAGACAAAACGAAATCGTACGTGAATTTGTCTACGGGACAGCAGTTTTTAAAGGAAAATGATGTTTATGTAACAGACATCAACGTTAATATAGATAATCCAGATAACGCGCCCAAAGTTGCCGCCGAATTGTCATCGTTAACAGGCTACAAGGCTGAGGATTGGATAGCAGCCAATGAATCCTACATGGCCGCATCGCGGATGAGAAAAATTGTGATAACGTTTATCAGTTTCACGTTATTGATTGTTTCCAGTTTTGGTATTTATAACATCTTGAATATGACGGTAAGTCAAAAAATAAATGACATTGCTATCTTAAAGGCCATGGGATTTAATGGAGGAGATGTGGTGAGAATTTTTGTTTATCAAGCGCTAACAATAGGAGCGATAGGAGTGATATTGGGTGTGTTTGGCGCGATCCTATTGGTGACTGGGTTACGCCACGTTTATGTGGGTGGCGACATTGGATATTTTCCAATAGACTATGAGCCACAGATGTTTGTAAGAGGCATTTTAGTAGGATTGTTCATCACATTTTTAGCTGGGTACGTACCGGCCAAGAAGGCAGCAAAAGTGGATCCCGTAAGCATTTTCAGAAAATGATATTGCAAGTAGAAAACATCGAGAAGAAATTCTTTGATCCTATAGAGTTCAAGGTATTGGATAATATTTCATTTTCAGTTAATCAAGGAGAGTTTGTCACTTTGGTTGGTAAGTCTGGTTCTGGAAAATCAACCCTTTTGTACATTTTGTCAACGATGGATACTGAGTATTCAGGAAGATTGGTGATTGATGGAGAGGATGTCAGTGGTTATGATCAAAACAAATTGGCCGCGATTAGAAATGAGAAGATTGGATTTGTTTTTCAGTTTCATTATTTGTTGACTGATTTTACTTGCTTGAAGAATATCATGATTCCCGCATTGCGATTGGGAAAATTATCGGAGCAGGAGATTGAGTATCGTGCCATGGAAAAATTGCGCATGTTGGGTTTAGAAGACCAAGCATTAAAGCCCGCATCTAAATTATCAGGTGGACAGCAGCAGCGTGTGGCCATCGCCAGGGCTTTGATCAACGATCCATTGATTATTATGGGTGATGAACCCACTGGAAATTTGGATTCTAAAAATACCCAAGTTGTCTTCGATATTCTGCAAGAATTGGCACATGAAAAGCAGCAGACCATTATTGCTGTTACGCACGACAATGATTTTGCGAAGGCCAGTGACAGAACGATAGAGATGATTGATGGACATTTGGCATGAGCGTAGGTTGATTTTGGTGTAACATTGTGCCATGAATCAGAATCCTCCAAAAAAATGGAAACTACTCTTGGTGAGTTGGTTGTTTGTTTACCCCGTTATCAATATTCTTTTTGCTCTTTTATTCCCCATTATTCAAGATCTTCCTCAATTGGTAAAAACATTGATACTTTCATTGATTTTGGTTCCGTTGATGGGTATTTGTATTCCATTGCTTCACAAGAAGTTTTGGAGTTGGATTACGAAGTAACCAGTTCAGAATTTACATCTGTATCCAATGAGGAGGAATCAATTGACGCGCTCCCTAAATGTTGTTCTTCCTTTTTTTTGGCGTGATGGTGATGACCTCTTTTTGGGAAAGGGTTTGTGTTACAAAAGTAGTGGCAACCTACTTTAAAAAATCTTTGCAGTAGTTGTGATAAAAGGAAGAATAGTGTGAATTCCATACCTTTACCAAGAGCAAACATTTGAATCACTTCCACATGTTGAAGTCCATAGAAAACCTATTTTCCTTGCAACACGGAATGATCCTGTGGATGACATTGGGGTATTTGTTGGTGCATGTTTGGTTTTATTTATCGGAAAGAAAACCAAGACCCTTGTTGGTGTTTTTATTGACCACGTTTTACATCCTACTGGCAAGATTATATGATTTTGAATATTGGTGGTCCAACCCCGATACTGGACAATGGATGATATGCGCACAGAGCATGGTAGACCATCCAGGAGATTGGTGGACAGAGTATTCGTTGTTTGATTTTACGCGAATATTGACCATTCTCCCCATGGCCTTACTGTACGCTATTAAGGGAAGCATCACTTATACTGATGCTCAAATGCTATTTATGGTCTTTGTTCTATTGTTTGTTCATCTGCAGTACCGAACGATGTCGATCATATTTCAGGGGCCAACCGCCAATTTGGCTGTAGCGATATTTGTTGCCTTCTTTACCCTGTCCAGCCACCATGATTATCGATTGTACAATAGTGAGTTGATTTGTGTGGTTTTGTTTTCTTGGGCTGTTTGGTTTTATCTTAAAATACAACAAGAAAATCGCGGTTGGGTGGCCTTGGGTTTTTTGTTGAGTGTAATCCCTTTTGCAAAAGAGCAGGCGGCGTTTATTGCCATTGGTGCTTATGGAGTCATCATGCTTCAAGCATTGGCGAAAAAGGATTTTAGATCTTCGATGCGCCTGTTTTTGGGATCTTGTTTGGGTGGCGGAATGTGGTTTGTTGGGATAGTTGCGGTGCATGGAATAGAAAAGACGCGGTGGTTTTTGATGATTTTATTGGATTACAGCAAGAGTGGTATGAAGGCGGAGTACATCCCGGTTTCTGTTAAAATGAATACGTTTTTGCATTTGATGTTGTTGAATCGGGAGATGTTGGTTTTGTTCCCCTTGACCATTTTGGGAGTGATGTTATTGCCCAAGTATTTGAAGCGCATCCGCTCAAAACAAAATTGGTTTTCCAGGGTTCAATCGCTTTATTTAACAACATTGGTGATTGCCTCTTACACGCTGTTTTCAGCGGGCAATCGGTTTATTCATTATACCATATTGTTTTGGCCGATTATCGTTTTTTATGTGGCTGTTGGGTTAGAGGCATTAAGGGACAAGAAAGCCATTGTTATCGGAGTGTTTGGTGGATTTGCGTTGTTATTTTTTGCTTTGGATGTGAAGAACCAAACGACCAGATTGTGGCGGGATCAGGCGCGTTATCAAAGGGAAAGTCAGGAGTGGTTGAATGATCCTATGGTGGTGGCTTTGCACAAGGAAGGAGTTTGGGACAAAAAAGTTTTGATTTGGGGTTGGGATGTGGTTGCGCCCATTTCTATGCATTGGGAGAGGCTGAGTGGTTATCTCTATCCTCAGTTTGCTTTTGGGAATTATGAAAGTGCAGGAAGTGTACGGAGCTATTATTTGGATGTCATGCAACGTCGTGAGCCGGTGTATGTTTTGGAGATGGTGGGTTATGGTAGACGGTTTTTCAAAGATCCAGCTGTTTTTGGAGTAGACAAGGCCTTTCCCGAAATGAAAAAGATATTGGAAGAGCGGTATCAGCTTTTGTCGCAGTCCTTCAATTATAAGTTGTACAAGCGGAAAAAGATCGCGGGTAATCAGTGAAGTCCCTATGCAGCGCTATCTCATGACTGGATTATACGCTAGATACGTTGTGACCATTTTTTTACTGGCAATTCGATAAACGTGTGAAGAAACAATCCAAAAGCCAATGAGCTAAAAATGACCTCGGTGTAAAGTCCAATGTTTTCTTTCCACCCAAGGGCTGTAAAGTGTCCCGTGTAAAATTGTGTATTGAGAATAAACAGCAATATTGGAAAGTGGACAATGTAAACGGCATAACTCGCGTTTCCTAGGATATTGATCCACCGGTGATTTAAAAAAGATTTTTCATCGCTTTGCGTCACGCGGAACAATAGCAATCCAGAAAACAGGGCCACAAGTAAGTAATTGAAGTTGGCCCATTTCTCAGCAAGAAAATAGGTTGCAGCAAAGAACAACATCAAGTTGGCAATTAGTAATCGGCCGAGATTTTTTAGGATGAATGTTTTTATTTTGGAATTCTTTTCATTGAAAACGTAAGCAAGGTATCCACCCAATGCCATACATTCAAACTTATTGAAAATAAGATAAAGAGCGATACTTTGCAAAGGAAGGTCAAAAGACAGAATGAGCAGTTTGAGAATAATTTTTGCCAAAATCCAAATGGCACCAAAGGCCAAAATTTGATTTTTTTTCTTTTTTATTATTTTCAATAACCACGGCCAAAAGAGATAGAAATGTTCCTCTACTCCAATCGACCATAAGTGTCCCACCATTCCAACAGCAGGAACAAAAAGCAGGGCGATATTTGGAGAAAATAGGAAGTGACAAGTAGTTACAAATCCTCTTTGGGATAGCCATTCTGGTTGATTGGGATAATTGAAATCAGACCAGTCTATCGCGCCTACCCCGAAAGCCAGCAATACAATGAAAAGATAAAGTGGCCATATGCGTATGATGCGTCTCCAATAAAAGGATGGAATGGAAAAAGAACCTTTTGTATTGGTTTCTTGAATCAGAACATGTGTGATTAAAAACCCACTGAGAACAAAGAAAAAAACCACTGCATTGAATCCAAGGTGCGAAAAAAGGGGAGCGGTCCACATCATTTTTCCTTGAAGGATATAGGTAATGGGCGCTAAAGTGTAAATGTTGTTTAAGTCATACCAAAGGGTACTGAGATTGAAAACTTTTTTCATCATCTCAATGTGTCCAATGATTACAGCAACAGCTGCAAATAGCCGCAGAGCAGTAATTCCTGAAAGTTGAGATGTTTTCTGCATTCCCCTCAAAAGTAGGGAATTCTTTAGACCGTTTGTGAGAAAACGGAATCGGTTTCAGGTTGAATGAAAGGATCAAAGGCCATGCAAATGTTGCGCACAAATCCTTTTCCCGCATCGGTTACCAACAGCTCCCCTTCATGCAGTAGCAATAGCCCGTCGTTTTCCATCTCTTTTAATTTGGATAGATTCCTGAAGATATAAGTCGCAATGGCTTCTTCGGGTTTCCAGCGGGTTTCGAAGTGACACATGAGTTGTCTGATATGCCAACGGATATTTTTTTCCTCCTCGGTTAGGCGATGCCCTTTGAAATGGGCAAATTGTCCAGAAGCAATGGCGGCAGAATATTCTTCAACGGTTTTGTTGTTTTGAACGAAGGCGCTAAACGCATCACCAATGGCAGAAACCCCTAGTCCAATTAGCAACTGTGATTGCGTAGTGGTATAGCCCATAAAGTTTCTGTTCATGGATTTGTTTTTAAAGTGGGCAAATAAAGGGTCGGTTGGCAAGGCAAAGTGATCCATTCCGATTTCATGATAGCCATTTTGTTCCAAGCAATTTCTTCCCCAGGTGTAAAGTTCTTTTTTCTTGATGGCTGAAGGCAGGTCCGCATCTGTGAATTTCCGCATTCCGCGTTTTATCCAAGGCACATGGGCGTAGCTGTAGAAAGCAATGCGATCAGGTTGCCACTCCATAACGCAAGCGAAAGTTTGTTTTATGCTCTCTAGGGTTTGTTTGGGTAGTCCATAAATCAAATCCAAATTGACACTGGTGTAGCCAATTTCTCGCGCCCAGCGCATCACTTGTGATACATGCTCTTTTGGTTGAATGCGGTGAATGGTTTCTTGCACAATGGGATCCATGTCCTGTACACCAAAACTAACCCGTCTGAATCCGAGATTAAATAAGGTTTTCAGATGATCATCGGTTGTGTTGTTGGGGTGGCCTTCAAAACTGAACTCATATTGCGGGTGGAGGCGGGATGTATTTAAGAGGTGTTGAATCAATTGGGCCAAATTTGCGGGCTGAAAAAAAGTTGGCGTGCCCCCACCCAAGTGAATTTCACTAATCATGGGTTTTTCAGGGAGTAAAGCCAAGTATTGATTCCATTCTTGGCAAAGCAAATCGATATAGGGTTTTTCAACTTGATGATTCACCGTAATGCGTGTATTGCAGCCACAATAAGTACAAAGGCTTTCGCAATAGGGTAGGTGGATGTACAAGCTGATGCCATTTTGTTTGCCATCCTTTTCAAATGCGTGGAGTACAAATTGCTTCCACTCTTCAGAGGTAGGGGTGTGCTTCCAATGAGGAACCGCTGGATAGCTGGTGTAGCGGGGTCCAGCCGCATTGTATTTAGTGGTTAGAAATTCATGGTCAAAGGGCATGATGCAAAATTCTATCCGTGACTCATTCAGAAAATTGATATAAGTCAATATTGTGTTGTTTTCATGTGATTAGAACGTAAAATATTAGCAGTAAAGGAATTGCACATTGAAAAAACCATTATTATTGTTGTATGAAAAATCAATTCAAGTGGAGTTTTTTGTTTCTCCTGCTGTTTTCTTTTGCGTGTAACAAGAGTGTAGAACTTCAACCCAAATCGGACTCATCGGAGATGCTAGGCTGGGAGAAGACATTAAACCCTTTTTTGGAAGACATGGAATTGGGAACAAAGACGTCTTACACAACAGGTAATATTGTTCTTTCTACGGGCAATTGGACCTTTAATGACGCATTGATTGGAACGTCTACGTCAGATAAAAAGACAGGAACCAAGTCAGCAAGAATCCGCAACACGGGAAAATTGACATTGTTGTCTGATAAGACAAACGGGGTAGGAACCGTTTCTATAAAACACGCAGCTTATGGTACTGATGCCTCAAGCACCTGGCAGTTGTGGTATTCAACCAATGCAGGAGCAACCTATACGCAAGCGGGAGCGACCGTTACCTCTGTGGCAGGCAGTTTGGTTTCCGCATCATTTACATTGAATATTTCTGGAAGTGTCCGCATTGAAATTCGTAAAATAAGCGGAGGAACCAACCGCATCAATATTGATGAAATAGCGATGACAGACAACGGAACCAGTACTCCACCAACAACAGTGGTGAAGAAGTTTTTGTTTGATGCCAAACATGGTCAAACAGCGGGCAATGCAGATTGGGTGATTGATCAAGATAATGGAACACCGCAACAAATACCAACCCCATTACAAAGCACTGTAACGAGCAGTACTACTGGTACTTATTGGACAGGGGGTATTTCTTCATGGGGCATTGCCTTGGCCCAGTTGGGGCATACCGTTCACACTTTGTCGAGTTCTGCTTCATTGACTTACGGCAATACCTCTAATTCCATGGACTTGATGAATTACGATGTGTTTGTGGTGGACGAACCCAATACATTGTTCACAGCGTCAGAGAAGACAGCCATGATGCAATTTGTTCAAAATGGTGGAGGATTATTCATCGTGGGCAATCACAATGGATCGGATCGCAACTCAGATGGCTATGATGCGCCCGCCATTTGGAATAATTTCTTTTCGAGCAATGGTGTGGCTGCCAATCCTTTTGGTTTTACGTTTGACCTGCAGAATTTATCAGGCACAACCACCAATCGTGCAACGACAACAACCAACCCCATTCTGAATGGGACGCAAGGTTCAGTGGCATCCATACAGTACAACAGCGGAACTTCCATGACCATGAATCCCACAGCCAATTCCAGTGTAACGGGTTTGATTTGGAAGAGCGGTGTAACCAAAAACAACAACAATGTGTTTTGTTTGAGCTCCACTTATGGAACGGGACGTGTTGTTGCTTTGGGAGATAGCTCTCCAACAGACGATGGAACGGGTGCATCAGGAGATGTGTTGTATGATGGATGGACATTGTATAGCCATTCTAAGTTGATGTTGAACGCGTCTTTGTGGTTGTCGGAATAAGCGCTTTTTGAATTTCAATCGAATTTGAGAACATTAAAGACAACCCTTGTATTTGTTCTCAATCTCTTATCGATGATATTCAGCAGCTTCAATTACCTGGTATTTCTTGTTTCGGTTTGGGTTGTCTTTTGATTTGTATTGAAAGACAAAATTAAAAGACTGTGCGTTTTAATGACGTCGGCAGTGGATCGAGTATGTGGTTTTGGGAAATGGGAGATGGGAATTTGGGATACACCAATGAACACTATCATTCATACGATTTTGTTGGTGAATACATCGTGACATTAGAAGGAACGAACGAGTTTGGCTGCGTAGCAAGAGATTCAGCGGTAGTTAACGTCAAAAGAGATTTTGAAATATTTGTGCCCAGTGCTTTTACCCCAAAATCGTATGATGGCGTAAACGACTATTTTAAACCCATCATAAGGGGAAAAGAATTGGTGCTTCAATATAAATTTACCGTAACAAACAGATGGGGGGATGTGCTATTTGAGACCAACGATATGGATGCGGCATGGAACGGCGCAATGGACAACTCTCCCGATTATTTTGTACAAAATGACACCTACATCTGGATGGTTTCTGTTGAACTATTAACAGAGTCTACGTCAAAAACCTTACAGGGAACGGTATTGATTATTAGGTAGAATCTATTATTTGATAAATTGATTCATCACATACCCATTCTTGAACAATCGCGTTTGACAGCATTTGAATTGTTTCATGGAGTCTATTTTACCAAATAACCCAATGCCTTCACCAAGAAGAACGGGCACGGTGGTTATGGTCATTTCATCAATCAGGTTGGCCTGTAGAAAAGACTGAATGGTTTGACCCCCATCGATGTATATGTTTTTAAAGCCTAGGTCGTTCATCTTTTGATGAATAGACTCGGCATTTCCAGAGATCAGCGAGACATTTTTGGGAAGGTTTTCAGGAAGTTGTTGAAGTGATTGGGTCCAAACAAAGACCGGTTTGGAATACGGCCATTCGATACCAAAGCTCATGACTTTTTCAAACGTTTTTCGGCCCATGACCAGGGCATCAATGCCGGACATGAATTCGGCATATCCCATGTCCTCTTCTTGCGGTGGGTAGGTGTCTAAAAAAACAATGTCTCCGTCTGTTTGCGCGATGAAGCCATCAAGGCTGGTGGCGATAAAAACTTTGTTGGGCATGAGGTCAATGATTTTTTCCTTCGGACATTAATTTTTCAAAAGCCACTTCCCATGTGGGAATATCATTGGATTCGTAGCCGTATGATTTTCCTGTTGCGATGTCTTTGAAAGCTTTCAATGCTTTGAGGTGGGTTCCACTGCGGAGGTATTCCAACATCAGCTCTCGGCTTTCCCAAGCGGTGAGTGTACATTGGAAGCCGTTGATTTTTTGTACTTCGCAGAATAGATTGCCCGGCGCTGATTTGGCTTGGTTAAAAGAGGGAATGGCCAAGAACCAAAAGCGGAAGGTGGCAAAAAAGTTTTTGGGTTTGAGCCCAGTGATGGAGATGTGCATTGGCCTAAATTAAAAGAAAAGCTCTCCCCCTTTTTCGTGAGCATGAAACCTTGAAACCTCCGCAATCATACTGTGGTAGTATTTGTACCAAGTGGCGCCCCGTTTTTTGGCTTCGATGTGAATGGGGTGTTGCGCCCATTGATTCACAGCCTCCATGTCTTTCCAATAGCTGATAAAAGTCCCGCGGCCATTGTGCTTCATGCTTTCGTAACCCAAGTAACCCGGCATTGTTTTTACGAGATCGAGCGTGAGGATATCGTATTCTTCATAGCCATCTAGGTCATCAGAAAGGTAGTAATTGAAAATGGATGCGATGAAAGGCGCGTGGGGAGGGGTCGGCGAGTTCCAGTTGATCATTGCGAGTAAAAGTTATTTTCTTAATTTCAAAATATCAGGAACTAACGGCAGTAAATATTGAGGAAAGAATCCGCTGAAGAGGATCTCTTGATTTTCAACTGAGAGGACGTGTTGTGGAATTTGTCCAAATTGACTTACGTCGAATAAATCAATTTTATCAAAAAAGTTAAAATGTTGGTTTAAGTTTAAGAAACCCGCTGTATATCGTTGCCCAACTTCTAGATCAGGTACAAAATGGCCACCATTTGCAACACGAATGGCGACTCTTTTTTTTGCTTCAATTATGGAATTAAGACACAGATAAATCATTCTTATTTCGAATCCATGATTTTTAAAAATATTAGGCCAATGTAATGGGGTTGAATTAAAATTTGTTTCGTAGCAAAAGTTTTGTTGATTGGAAATTGCGCAGGAAACCTTTTTTTCTAGTTCTTCAAATGCTAAATGATGAGCCATCTTATCCCTAAGTTCAGAATCAGGAAGGGAGTGATAGAATTTTAAAAAGAAGTAGTCATAATCGAAAGGTTCGAAGTCATTTTCGGCAAGAAGTTTTGAAAAGGAGGATTTTCCTGCACCATTGCATCCAGCAATAATCAACAGAACAGGTTTAGACATTTTGGGTAACTGTAACCGAAGGGGGTTCAGGATTACTTGATTCTACGGCTTTCTTGTATACTTCGATTTGTCGATTTATTTCAGGCATAGCTTTTTGCATTTGCCTTGAATAATGGGCAATGCGGGCAGCTGTATTTGCGAACTGAATCATACAACGAATTTAAGAAATATTTTTTAAACAGCGAACATCCTATTGGAAAAATCAATTGTGGAATATTAGCCACTCATTTTTTACAAGTTCCGAAAAGCATTTTGGTTTTTAGGCGGGATGTCTGATATTATCAAAGTTCGATCTCAAATGAAATTTAAGCCATTTGAATTTCTATCTTTGGTATATGAAACAACTCTTCACTTTTCTGTTGCTTGCCGCTACTGCAGTTGTATTTTCCCAAGCTCCCCAAAGCATCCCCTACCAAGCCGTGGTTCGCAATGTTGATGGCACGGTCATAAGCAATGCCGTAGTTACTCTCACTTTTAAGATACATGATGTTGCCGCAACTGGAGAGGTGGTTTATGAAGAGACACATGCGGTAACGAGCAACAGCCAAGGGTTGGTGAGCATGAATGTGGGCAGCGGAACGGTGGTTACAGGCGCTTTTGACAATATCAATTGGGGAGGAGGAAACAAGTTTTTGCATGTGTTGATGAATGCCGGCAACGGCAACATTGATTTGGGCACCCAGCAGATGATGAGTGTGCCTTACGCGTTGTATGCGGAGGATGTGAGTGTTCGGGTAAGTATAACAGGAGACAGTTTGTTTATTGGGAATCAGGTGAGCATTGTGCCTGGGGTTAGTGCGGCGAATCCGGTGAGCATGAGTAATTATGGTTCTGCATTATTGCCCGGAAATACAACGTGTCAGAGCGAATACATTTCGGTTACAGGATGCGGAGGGCAAGACAGTTTGTTGTACTATGATCGGTATTACAGTTTGGTGGAGATTGGCGGACAATGTTGGTTTGCAGAGAATTTAGCGACAGATAAATACAGCAATGGGGATGTTATTCCAACTGGGTTATCTAATACAGCATGGAGCAATACCATATCCGGAGCATACGCCATTTATGACAACAACCCTGTTAATGACGCCATTTATGGGAAGCTTTACAATTGGTATACAACGGTGGATACAAGAGGTGTTTGCCCAACGGGCTGGCATGTACCGAGTGATTGTGAATTTACTTTTTTAATTGACTTTATAGATTCCGATCAATTAGAGGTTGAAAATAATGTTCAAAGTTGGACCGCAGGGGGAAGCTTAAAATCGACTTCGATATGGTCTGTGCCGAATATTTCCGCTACGAATGAAACAGGTTTTTCAGCGATTCCAGGGGGGTGGAAATTTCCGGATGGTCAATACGGGGCTGGGGAAAATAATGTTGAAACTGATTTCGGAAGGCTTTGGTCAAGTTCCAGCAATCTTGGTTCTGCAGGATGGAATAGATTAATTGGTTATAATAGTGGTGTAATTTCACGGCATTTTGATGATTATCGATTCGGATTTTCTGTCCGATGTTTAAAGGATTAATCAATGATTTTTCTTCTTTCTGTAGTTTTTTAAACTTTAGATTTTAAGAAGTACCTTTATAAAGTTTTGATCTTTGACTAATCTCGCTTTTTGAAGTCAGGATTCCCTTACAATTATAATATCCATTAATGAATTGAATATCAAAAATATAGGCTCCTTATTGACAAAAAGTAATGAATATATTGTTTTTTGTCAATAAGAGATGTAATTAATTGAAAAAGAGCTGATTAATTTTTTAATCTAATCGAGTAAGAGTGGAAATCACCCCTCCTGCCCGCAGGGATAGGACGGGTCAAATAAGATTCTCCGAATCACTTCGTCGATATTGTACTTGATCTCCTCATTGGTGAATCGAATGACTTTTATTCCTTTCGATATCAAGAATTCTTCACGTCGCTTATCGTAGGCTTGGCGCATGATATTGTTATGAATACTTCCGTCTATTTCTATGGCTATTTTTTTATTAGGTAAGTAAAAGTCAACGATGAATGGACCAATTCCATGTTGCCTTCGGAATTTGAAAACTTGCTGTTTCTTGTTTAGAAATTTCCAGAGCCTTTTTCAGAAGTGGTTGCGTTGTTTCTAAGATTTTTCCGGAAGTCTTTTTTAGACTCAATGTTCATCAATTTCATGATGTAAAAATTGTCCTGATGATTGACAATTTCAAGGAACATATAAGGCGCATATAAACTAGACCACCCCGTCCATACTTTGCTGTCGCTCGTCTGGACACCCCTCCTTTCTCTCGCGTTGCTCGAGTAGGAGGGGAGAATCAAAAAAGGCTGCATGCGCAGCCTTTCTTTTCCGCTCCTCAGCCTGATAGCCAACGGGAGGGCTCGAACCAGTGCCGATAGCTATCGGCACCATGATTAACGGTTATTTATATTGATCTAGGAGTTTTTGGCCCATTTCGGGATATTGGATTAAGTTGTCAATGTATTTTTTGCTTTTCATTTTTTTAATATGCATTTCAATGGATTGGGCTTGCTTGAGATGTTCACATTCTAAAATGTAGAAAACCTCCCAAGGTTGCCCTTGCTTTGTCCATTTGTTTTCATAGTAATTGTTATTGTGTTTTTCAAGTCTTTGTTCGATTGATTCAGTTGTAAATCCGATGTAAAACTTATCGATTTTCTTAGAATGTAATATGTAAACAGCAGCCATAGGAGATTAGATGATCTTTAATGTGTTGTGAGAAAGTAAAATCCGAATGGAATTAAATATTTGAAGTTTGAACAAAAAGTCTTTTTTCCGCTCCTCTCCCGATAACTATCGGGAGGGCTCGAACTAAAAAAACCACATCAAAAAAGGCTGCATACGCAGCCTTTCTTTTCCGCTCCTCAGCCTGGGCTCGAACCAGGGACCCCATGATTAACAGTCATGTGCTCTAACCAGCTGAGCTACTGAGGAGTGTACCTTTTTGAGAAATGGGCTTTCCCATCTGTCAAAACCACTCAACTTATTCTTCAGCTCCTTGTGGTGACCAAGGTAAAACACCGAGTTTGGGTCGGAATCGGACGGCAAAAATAATCAAATCCTCCAACTTCACAATATCTTTGTCAAAAATTTTTATCATGAAACTAGTCGCCGTCGGTACTGTCGCTTTCGATTCCATCGAAACCCCTTTTGCAAAACAAGAAAAAGTAATCGGTGGCGCCGCTACCTACATCACCCTTACCGCATCCCACTTCGTGGATTCTTCAGGTTTGGTGTCCGTTGTGGGCGAGGATTTTCCTACCGATTTTTTGGCTGACATGAAGAGCCGCGGTATCCATCAAGAAGGCCTGGAGATCAAGATGGGCGAAAAGTCCTTCTATTGGTCCGGAAAATACCATTTTGACATGAATACCCGCGATACCTTGGTGACCGACTTGAATGTATTGGCCACTTTCGATCCCAAGGTTCCTGCCTCTTACACCAACGCCCCTGTTTTGTTATTGGGCAATTTGGTGCCTGCGGTGCAATCTTCGGTATTGGATCAATTCCCAACCCGCCCCGCTTTTGTGGTGATGGATACCATGAACTTCTGGATGGACGTGGCTTGGGACGATTTGATGGCGGTGATCAAGCGTGTGGATGTTCTTTCTATCAACGATGAAGAAGCGCGTCAAATGTCCAAGGAGCACAGCTTGGTGAAAGCAGCCAAAAAAATCTTGGCCATGGGTCCAAAATATTTGATCATTAAAAAAGGTGAGCACGGTGCATTGTTGTTCCATGAGAACCAAGTGTTCTTTGCTCCAGCATTGCCATTGGAAGATGTCGTAGATCCAACAGGAGCGGGTGACACCTTCGCAGGCGGCTTTGCCGGCTACTTGGCCAAGACTCAGAATTATTCTTTCGAAAACATGAAGCGCGCCATCATCGTTGGCTCTGCCATGGCATCGTTTACTTGCGAGAAGTTTGGCCCACAAAGATTATTGGAAATCAACCAAGACGACATCAACGCGCGCATTGCGCAATTTGTTTCCTTGGTGAATTTTGATATTGAATTGGTATAAAACACAACATGAGAAGAAATCACGAAATCGATTTTCGCATTTACGGTGAGGAAATGCAATGCGTGGAGATTGAATTGGATCCACAGGAAACCGTTGTGGCAGAAGCAGGCGCGTTCATGTACATGGACGACGGCATTCAGATGGAAACCATCTTTGGTGATGGTTCAACACAGAACAATGGTTTTTTTGGGAAGTTGATGAGTGCCGGAAAGCGCATGCTGACTGGTGAGAGCTTGTTCATGACAGCATTTACACACCATGGTTACAGCAAAGCACGCGTGGCGTTTGCATCGCCGTATCCTGGGAGAATTATTCCCATGGATTTGCAACAAATGGGCGGCAAGGTGATTTGTCAAAAAGATTCATTCCTCTGCGCAGCCAAAGGAGTGAGCGTGGGAATTGAATGGCAGAAGAAGTTGGGCACGGGATTGTTTGGTGGAGAAGGATTTATCATGCAAAAATTAGAAGGTGATGGTATGGCCTTCTGCCATGCGGGCGGACACATCATTGAGCGCGTATTGGCTCCCGGTGAGGTTTTGCGCGTGGATACCGGTTGTATTGTTGCATACACACAAGATGTGGATTTTGACATTCAATTTATCGGTGGAATCAAGAATTCAATTTTTGGCGGAGAGGGATTGTTCTATGCGGTTTTGCGCGGACCTGGAAAGGTTTGGTTGCAGACGCTTCCCATCTCGCGCTTGGCCAGCAGAATCATGTCGTATGGCTCTGTGGGTGGAAGAAAAGAAGAAGGTAGTATACTGGGAGGCTTGGGCAATCTATTGGACGGTGATGGGGTATAAACCATGACAGCGCCGAGATTTATTACCGTGGCGGAGGCCATCGCTCACCATCATTCGGGTAAGATGACGGTGGTGGATGTGCGGTCGCCGAAAGAGTTCGAAGCGGGTCATATTCCGGGCGCCATCAACATTCCCCTATTGAATAACGAACACCGACACTTGGTGGGTTGTTGTTATAAAGAACAAGGTCAAGCAGCAGCAGTAAATATGGGTTATCAGTTGGTCACCCCGTTGTTTCCACAAATTCAAGCTGCAGCAGCTGATCAAGCGCAAGGCAAAACCATTGTGCTGCATTGCTGGCGCGGTGGATTGCGCAGCAAAATAACAGCGGGATTATTGGCAGAGGTCGGCTTTGAAGTGTTGATGGTGGAAGGGGGATACAAGGCTTGGCGCAATCAATGGATTGCCACGTTTTCTGCACCATTCAAGATGTTGATGGTGGGAGGATTGACCGGTTCAGGAAAGACCGAATTGTTGATGCAGTTACAAGAAGAAGGACTGGCAGTGGCAGATTTGGAGGGCATGGCCCATCACCGGGGTTCGGCCTTTGGTGGATTGGGACTTCCCGAACAACCTACACAAGAACAATTTGAAAATGTTCTGGGTTGTTTTTTATACCAACATGAAATGTCGCAATGTCTTTTGGTAGAAAGTGAAAGCAGGATGATTGGAAGGAATCGCGTTCCCGATCATTTTTTCAATCAAATGTGGCTTTCTCCGCGCGTTGAAGTAGTGAGAACCCTTGCACAGCGCACAGCACACATCTTGTCGGTGTATGGCGTTTTTCCTTCTGAAGATCTGATAGCCAAGACAGAACAGTTGAAGAAAAGAATGGGGTCAGAGCAAGTGAAGGAGGCGGTAACTGCTTTGGAGGAGGGAAATCGAGAGCGTTGGGTGGAATTGCTGCTGCATTATTACGATAAAAATTACCAGCACCACAGCGGGCTGCAAGAGCAGCAAATAATCATTCGTTTGCCGCATGAAGAAAACTGGACCATGAACCAATGGGCGCAAGCCATCAAAGAATTATGCAAGACATTCAATTGACCCAACAAACCAAGGCGGGTGGTTGCGGTTGTAAAATAGCACCACAACAACTGCACGAGATATTGCATGGCCACCGCAGCACAACCACGGGACCTCATTTGCTGGTGGGCAATGAGGGCAACGACGATGCTGCAGTTATGGTTTGGGAGGGAGAGGATTGCTTGGTGCACACCACGGATTTTTTCATGCCCATCGTGGATGATCCTTACGACTTTGGGCGCATCGCAGCCACCAACGCGTTGAGTGATGTGTGGGCCATGGGCGGCAAGCCGCAGATGGCCTTGGCCATATTGGGGTGGCCAGTGGCTACCTTAGGAACAGCATCTGCTTCTCGCGTGATGCAAGGTGCACGCGAGGTGTGCGAGCAGGCTGGAGTGGCTTTGGCGGGAGGGCATTCCATCGAAACCCAAGAGCCCATTTTTGGTTTGTCGGTGACGGGAAGGGTTACTAAATCTTCATTGAAAAGAAACAATACGGCGCAGATAGGCGATGTCTTGTACATCACCAAACCATTGGGAGTAGGTGTGATGGCCACTGCGTTTAAGCGCGGCATCATTGATGCAGCAGTCTTTGCACCCGCCATTGAAAGCATGACTCAGTCCAATGCTTTTGGAGCTAAAGCAGGCGAGTTACCTGGAGTTACCGCCATGACAGATGTGACCGGTTTTGGCTTGGTAGGGCATTTGATGGAAATGATTCAAGACCATGACTGCACGGCGGTATTGGATATGGAGAAGATCCCCATTTTGGCCGCCGCCCTTCCATTGATTCAACAAAGCATCTATGCGGACATGGCCATGAAGACCTACTCCAAGTATGTATCTGAAACCAATATTTCAGCAATGGCGCAGTTGATTCCCTTGTTTGATCCACAAACCTCGGGCGGATTGATGCTGGCTGTAAAGCCACAGGATGCCCAATCTTTGGAGCAATTGGCTCAGGAGAATGGCCAAGTCCTTTATGCGATTGGAAGGCTAGAGCAGCGAGGAGAGAAGCGCATCATGGCGCGTTAAAAGGAACGCAATTTCCATTCTTTACCCAATAGGCTTCCTGTGCCAAGGCGAATAGTGCTTGGTCGTCATGGTTGTCACTGAATACAACTTTTATTGGCGTGTTGGGATACTTTTTTTTCAAAACAGCTACTTTGTTTTCCCCCCGGCAATTGTAGGTAAATGTCCAGAATTGGTTTTGCTTCGCGATTTCCGAACCCAACACATCATAGAACCCCAAGCGCTCACAAGCAGGAGCAATGAATAGTACAGGAGAGGCAGAAATGCAGACACAATGAATGTTCTGGGATTGGAGTGTTTTGATCTGCTCTACAAGGCTGTCATGAAAAACAACATCTCCTTGCGACTTCCAAAATTCGTCGACGTGCTCCTTCAACTCAAACTCACTCCATCCAGCAGTATAACGCAGGAATAGTGATTTAAAAGTGAGCATGGGGATGAGACCGATGTAATGCAAAACAGCAGCAATGAATTGCAAGTGGGCATAGCGCAAACGGAGTGGATGCTGCTTGTACACGTACCAACAGAATTGAATCATGGTGTCCTTGCGGTACAAGGTTCCATCAAAGTCAAAAACAGCAATGGGTGTAGACTCAGACATAGAGCAAGGCAATCAAAGAGGCCATCCAAAGAAGCAGGTTGATTTGGGTAAAACGGTCTTTGAAAAGCAAGGTAGTAGGATCTCCTTCGCCTTCAAATTCCTGCGACTGGCTCAGTTGAATAAATCTAAAAATCCCCAAAACCACAAACAGTGAGGTATAGAGCATCTTATCGGTGTGTAAGGCGCTTTGAACTTTGGTGTCCATGGTGTAAAGCAAATAGGCCATCACCGTGATGGTGGCCACAATGAAGATGAATTTGTCCAATAGCGCTACGGTGTAATGCTGGAGTACTTTTCGGTGTTCTTTGGCTTGGTCTTTTAATACAACCAATTCTGATTTGCGTTTGATTAAAATAAGGAACAAGGCCAAGAAAAAACTGACCACGAGGATCCAAGAGGTTGGATTAACCGAAATGACATAACAGCCGGCCAGAACACGAAAAACAAAATTGATGGCCACAACAAAAAATTCAATGATGTTGATGGACTTGAGTACAAAGGAATAGGCGAGATTCAAAACAATGTACACCAAGGTAATGGAACCAAAAGCCAGGGGCAGATGAGCCAAGTAGTACAATACCACGGCTAAGGCCAGCAAAAGCAAGGCGATCAAAAGCGCTTGGTTTTTGGGAATACGACCCGAAGGGATGGGCCTGTTTTTCTTTCTAGGATGCAACGTGTCCTTTTCAGCATCGGCCCAGTCGTTGATGATATAAATAAAAGAGCAGGATAACGAGAAGACAACAAAAGCCAAAAGGGATTGCACCACCAAAGAGACTTGCATCAAGTTCAAAGAAAAAACCAAGGGAAGAAAGAGAAACCCATTCTTCACCCAACTTTTCACGCGCATCAAATCCACCAAGGCTTTCATCGGACAAAGATATATTTCCAATCGGAGAAATCGTCAGCGGCGAAGGATTTCCAATCCGTTGAAGGTAAATTATCGGGAGGCGTGATGGTTTGTACGTTCCATTCATTCAACCGTACCTCCATGGATTTGAGCCATCCTTTTTTCACATACAAGGTATGGTTTTTTAGTGCTTTGCGGTCTGCACGAATCGCTCTGCTACCTTGACGATTCCATTGATAATATTCATAACCAATGATGCTGAAGTTGGCCAGAAAACCAAAGACAATGATCAACGCATAGCGTTGAATCCAACGGTTTGCATCCAATAATCCAAAAAGCAGAACAAAGGCATAAACAAACAATTGATGCGGCGCATAGCGGTAGTTCCAAAACTCAGGTTGTATCACAACACTCAAAAGGATTCCACCCAGGAGCCAAGGAAAAATGCCTTTTCTGTTACGCCAAAGGAGAAAAAGGAACAGCGGAATAAGCGAGAGAATCAATTCAGCAGAGAACGGTCCCAGTGGGGCAATGAGCATGGGTTGGTGCAAGCGGTAGTAAAGGAATGATTCACGCACGGTTTTGCGGTGAAATAGTCTTTTGGGTCGAGAAGGAAACTGATCGGGCGAGGTGTATCCGGGATAATGAAAAGTAGCCGCATTCCAGCGCTGCAAGGGATTCATATCAAAAAAGTTCTTGGGATAATGAACCTGTGCGATGCGCGTCCCCTCATTGTGCTCTCCCATCAAAGGATAGAAAGCATGGCCCTTGTCTTTCCAATTGCGGACATAGGTGCAATGGCCTACCACGAAAAAAGCTATAACGAAAATAATAGCACCACGCAGGGTAACATTCCACAATATTTTTTTGTTTTTTATAGCAACAACCACCCACAATCCCAAAAAGAAAACACAAGCGTAAACGAGACCGGTAAATTTGATATTGGACAAATAAACAAACGCCAGTCCCACGCTGAACCAGCGGTAAAAGGAAGGTCCATCAATGAAGATGTCAGCCAAAAGGATGATGAGAATGAGCAGCAAGGCATACAATTGCCCATCAACATAAAAGCTCAAGGATTGTCCCAATGAAACCGGAGACAGCGCCAGCATCAGCGCAATGATGGTTGAGACAAAAGGCCTTTGGGTCCAGCGGAAAAGCCCGCCAAGGGTAATGAGAAAAGAGGTGGTCAACCACAGCAAACCACCGGCCTTGCTCCATTGAATTTTTGGGATGCACTGATAGAAAGCGGAGGCCAAAGTCCAAGGTGCTTTGGCGTAGTGATTGATATAATCCGCATTGAAACCAGAAACGGCGGAGTGGGCCAGTGGCGCATCCCAAAAGGGATTCCAACCATCGCGCAAATGAATGATGGCATCCTGGTGGTACCATTGTCCGTCAAAAGACAAGTCGTAGAACAAATATGCAACCCAACCACAAAAGGCCAATAAGAAAATAAAAATGAAAAAGCTCCCAATCTCTTTTCGGTGAAATTTCCAAGCCCAATAGATGGCAATAGCTAGACCAATGATGGGACTGGCGCCGAGTGGAGGAAGGCCCAGCATCAAGCGCAGGGTTTCCACAACAAAAGTCATGGTCAGGAAGACAAAAAGCAATTGTCCTGCACCTTGGAGATTATGGAAAAGTTTGTTTTTCAAATCGTCTACAAGTTAATAAAAAATAATCATGGATGGTCAAGCCGCACTATCTTGCCGTTGTGCAAAAAAACGACCCACGCCAAGAACCCGTTGCGACACCTTTCCCGGAGGTGCATGCTTACGTGCTCAAGAAGTTGGCAGGAAGACAAGATTGCGTTGGTCAAAAAGGATCTTACCTCAAAGTTTTTCAATCTGCCTTGCATTATTATTTGAACAACCGCCAGAATGCAAAACAGAAGCGACGTTTTTTTCAAGGATCAGCCTTGGTGCAATGGGCTTATTTTTTGGGTTTGTATTTTAAAACAATGCTGAAAAGCAAAACCATTTCTTCACCTTACGTCATTCAGGATCCTGGTCGCTTAACCGCGGAAGGTCATTCGGTGTTTTTTACCAAAATCATGCAAGTGTTGGACCCTATGTCTTTTACGGTTTTGGTAAAACGCAGAAAAGCGCAGTCCCAGCAAGAGCAGGTCATTGAGGAGGCGGAAGGAAAGTTTGCATTCCCGGGTTTGAGAATTTGGCGGCAGTTAAAAGATTTGCGAGCGGTATATGAAAACGCCCAATCTTCGGGTCGTTGGAACGACGAAGAATTGCATTATCTGGATTCTTCCCTGCATTCCTTTTTGATGCGCTATGCGCGCTGTTGGGGTTCCTATGATGCCGCAAAGAACAAGAAAGTCTTCTTCACTGTTCATTACATCAATGAAGGTTTTATCTGCGCCATGCGTGACATGGGCATTCAGACGGTAGAACTGCAACATGGACTGATCAGCAGTGCCGATTTGTATTACGTCTATCCTGAGGATTATCGCCCTTGGGTTAACAACATGTTCTTGCCCGATTATTTATTGATGTATGGCGACCTATGGCGGAATCGATTGCTCCAAGGCATTGAATGGAAGCCAGAAAAATTGCTCATGATGGGCGATTATACCGAACTGTTTGTCCAAGAAAAGGCCAGCTCTCAAAAGGAGAATGTGGTGTTGATGTGTGCACAAAAGTTTTTATCGGACCAATATTTACCTTGGATTGAGCAATTGAAAATTGTCTTAAAAAACCATCCTGATTGGAAGATGGTGGTCAAACTCCATCCCTATGAACCCAAGCAGGATGTGCCCAAGTACATGGCTTTGGCCGACGAGCAAGTGGAGATTGTTCAGACGGGATCATTGAATGATTGGTTTTCAAAATCCAAGATTCAAGTGAGCGTTTACAGCACCACGTTTTATGATGCTATTGGATATAACATCATGAATTACGCCTTAATCAACACGGGGGTTTACGATGCTTACGTGGATGAAATGTTGGAGGCACAAGTAGCCGTGGGCATTGCGCTTGTCGAGGATCCGGTAGAACGGTACATGCAAGAAGGGATTCATGGCATCTTATTGGACAAGGCGCCTATTTATGCCCCTTGGAATGATAAGAAGTTTCACGCGTTTTTAACTACACCAGCATAATTCGGGTATTCGCGAAGAGATAATGTATCAAAGAAAAAGGCGTTGTCTTTTTTGCCAAACGTGTTCCAGAATTGTACAAGGTCATCCCACGAGTTGAAACAGATATGATTCAATGAAGATTGAGCGTGAGGAAAAACATCACCCATGTTTTTATGGAGCAGGGTTTTGCGACCAACCAAAAGCCGTTCAAAGATAACCGTAGATAAAGTGCCAATACCAAAGGACTCTTGATGGAAGAAATGAGCGGAACTTTGGATTCTATTTCCCCAAAGAAAAGGGGAGGCCCCGAAAATAGCATGGTAATGGTTTTCTGTTGTCTCGATGTGTTTTTTTTCCAAGGGATGCAAGTAAATCACAACCTCCCAAAAGTTTTCATCTACCCCTTTTTTCAACCATTGCAAAATTTGCTTTTCACTATCCTCAGCAAAAAGACCATTGTCCGCGCGGTCTAATGCATTTCTCAACCATTGCCCATGAGAATAAAATGCGATGCGGTTGTTTTGGTTTTCTGCTGCCATAGCAGGGACATCAAACAAGGTTTCTGCTGGCCAACGGATTAGTTTTTTGTAATGAATAGAAGAAGAAAACAAATGCGCAATCTCTTCTTCTTGATAAGGAGAGGTTATCACCAATTCATCGCAAACCATATGGTGGTTGTGCACAAAAAATGGAACCACTGAAGGTATGAATGTGGTGGTGATATTCAAGCGCTGAAGCCCGACGCTCAGCGCATTGCTGTCGATTTCGTATGGGTGAAAGAACGAAACATGTTGAATATTCTCCCTTTGAAACCACTGAAGCAGACAGGCCATTTCGATGGATTGTCTGATCAAAAGCGCACGATTGGCACGTTGTTTTTTAGAACAAAGGCAGGCGATAGTCAACCTAAGACAAAAGAGATGCAAAAGTCCTTTTTCTAGCGCGTTGTATTTCAGATGTTGCAGAGAAATTAAATCCTTTCCCACAAAGTGGGTGACTTTTTTCTCATGAAAATGCTGCACATATTGGAGGGCTTTTGGATCTTTATTGAAGTCCCAAGTGATTAGGGCATGTCCTTCCTTTATTGTTGAGATTGTTTGATAAAAGGATTGGCGGCCATTGGTTTTGATGACATGTCGGTACCATTCGCGAAGTCCAATCCAGCGGTCATTGGGCGCAGAAGCATCGAGCCGGTAGGACATGTTTTGGAGCAGGCTATACTGAGCAATCCAATCAGGAGATTGTTCTTTTTTCTTTCCGAAACCGAAAGAAAAATACTGCTGTATGGCTGATGAGAGATGCCCCATAATGGTTGTGTGCTAAGATAATCAACCATTGTATCTTTGGCACTGATGACAAAAAAGAATGACCTAGCCTTATTGAATACTTTACGTGCCATCGCGGCATGGATGGTTTGTTTGTTTCATGCTTCTTTTTTGTTAAAGGATTATTATCCTGCCACCTACAATGTGTTGTCTTGGGGTCAAGAAGGGGTCTATGTTTTTTTCATCATCAGTGGTGTGGTCCTGCCTTGGTCGATGGACCAATCCCAATACCAATGGCGCTTTGCGGGGAAGTTTATGCTAAAAAGAATGCTGCGCTTGTATCCTCCTTTTTTGGTTTCCGTGGTGATATGCGCCTTTGGATTTTATGGATGGAAGGGCATGATCTCGCCAGAGGGATTGACCAAAATGTTGCACAGCGTCACTTTTGCAGCGCCTTTCTTGGGGACCAAATGGGTCAATGATGTGTATTGGACCTTGTTTGTTGAGTTTCAGTTTTATCTGTACCTCGCTTTGATTTTCCCATTTTTTGTTTCGTCAAAAGCTTGGGTTCGAACGACAGCCCTGGTCGTCACCTTGGCGATGTCTTTTTTGTCAAAATCCTTTGAGCCAAAATTGGTCAAGGTCACGCTGTTTTTTCATTTGCCCGTATTCACCATGGGATATTACGTGTATTTGTATTTGAAGGGTCGAATTGGCGAAAAAGAATTTTGGATGGGCTTGTTGCTCAGTACCTTGGTGTGTTTGTATTTGACGGGTATTCTGCACGGATTAAAATGGCGCATTGTGACTACCGCTTTTCTGACAGCTTTGGTCATTATTTGGGTCAAGCAAGGAAACCGTTGGTTGGATCGTTTGGGAGAAATATCGTATTCTTTTTACCTGACCCATTGGTTCGTGATTTCAACCTGCAATCATTTTTTTTATCACGATATGCGCAGTCCGCTGGGGTCGGTTTTCTTTTTCTTGTTGATTCAGGTGGGCTCAATCCTTTTGGCACAGCTGTTTTATCGGGTGGTGGAGAAGCCGTCATTGTTGTGGACCAAGAAGGTCCGATATACTACCGATCCGCCAAAAGTTTAAAGGTCATGCGGTGGTGCGGGCAGGGTCCATGGGCGGCAATGGCCGAACGATGTGCTTTGGTGGGGTAACCTTTGTTCACTTCCCAACCGAAATGTGGAAATTCAAGATGCAAACGCGCCATGTGTTCATCTCGGTGCGTTTTGGCCAAGATGGAAGCAGCAGCGATGGATTTGAATTTGCTATCTCCTTTCACGACGCATTGGTGAATGATGCCGACATAGGGTTTGAATCGGTTGCCATCCACTAAAATAAGCTCTGGAACAATTTGGAGTTGGTCGATACACCGGTGCATGCCCGTGATGGAGGCATTGAGAATATTGATTTCGTCAATCTCTTGAGGCGAAACCGCCACGACAGCCCAAGCCAATGCTTGTTGTTCTATGATGGGCCTTAGGGCTTCTCTTTTTTGTTCCGTCAATTGCTTGGAATCGTTGAGCCAAGGATGATCAAAGTTTTCAGGAAGAATGACGGCCGCGGCAAAAACAGGTCCGGCCAAGCAGCCTCTACCGGCTTCATCACATCCCACCTCTATCAGGTCTTTGCTCCATCTATTTTGCAGCATGTCCTTTCAGGGTTTGTTGTATACTATGCCAAAACAAATCGGTAGCTTTTTCCCAGGTATAGCGGGTTAAGATCTCGTTTTTGGCATTGTGCC
>JACCDH010964789.1_pt1 | contig 25063 bp, 18 predicted proteins | sample 7442481 | NCBI WGS metagenome assembly JACCDH01 (sample SAMN15323433, study PRJNA562643) | freshwater metagenome | isolation source: river surface water | place: USA:Blue River Watershed | collected 2017-08-15
CCTACTGCCGACATTTTAATAGCAGATCAATCGCAAGGTTCTGTTGCGTCAGCCGCAATTTGCTCGCGTTTAATGGTAACACGACCCTTAATTTTTACGCCTTTAACAAACGGAACAGCAACTACTTTATCCTTCATTAACAAGATGGAATCAGGCAAGTTAGCAAACCATCCTTGAGCATCATCAAGAGGCATAACAGTTATTTTGGCTAACCCTCCGTTGGCATCTAAAACTGTAGCTGTACCTTCTGCGTTGGTAATTACTTCATCATCATTTACTCGTAAAACTACATTTTCAAAAGCACGCTCGTTGCGGTCTTTTATTCCGTTACCATTCACATCAAAAAACACCTCAAAAGTTGCGTTTACGAACTTTTGCTTGCGCACCGGTGAAGGAGCAGAAAACTCTTTGCGCACACCAAAGTTTACGAAAAACCCTTGGTTAGTTACACGCGGGGTTTCATCGCTAGCAAGTTGGTTGTTATATACGTTACGTAATGATAAGCTCGAGATTAAGTTATAGTTCACTCCTACACGGAAACGCCATCCTGTTTTAGCGAAGTAATACATTTCGGGGAATAGGTTTAACGTGTGTTGCTTAAACAAGTTATTGTAAAAGTAGTTTGCACCACTTTGTAACATAAACTGTGTGTTTTTAAACAAGTATTGGTGTTGAATTGCACTAGAGAAAATTTGTTGTGTAATACCATTAACAGCTGAGTTCATAACCGGAGTTGATCCGTAATTACCCATAATATAGCGGGCGTTAACCGATAATGTTTTGTGAAACAAAATACCGTTAAATAACATATAAGGGAGCGTTGGTCGTGCGCTTGAAGTATCTCTTGGATTGCTAACACCAACCTCAATGTTGGTTGAAAAGCGGAAGAACTCCTTTGGTTTAAACGTGTTGTGATTTAAACTAATACCTTTAACCACGTTGCTTGAATTTACAAACTCAAAAACATTATAAATACCCGCTAGTTGTAAACTCTGAAACTTAAACGCTCTTGTTAAAGAAAGTTGGTTGATAAACGAGAATGAATTTACATTCGCCAACACGTCCGACTTAATCGTGTTGTAGCTATTCACCATGGTGATATTCCATTTTTCAGAGAACGCATAACGTGTGCGATGATTGTACATTAATCGCGCTATGCCATTGCTCGAGTAAGAGGTGCTGCTATTAGCAAAACCATGCGTAATATTTAGTCTACTCTTGAAAAAATTACCTGAGTAGTTCACTAAGTAAAAATAACCGAACGACTTTGATGATCCGTTTAAAGCAGCATGCCAGCTGTTTGATAACGTGAAATTAATACTTTGTGATTTTAGAAAGTTAATTCCTGTGCGTGTGTTTAACACACGAGTGTATAAACCGGTAGCCTCATTGGTACTCTCACCGTACTCGGCAATAAGTTTGTTTTGTTTGTAGTAGTTGTATTGTAACGTAGTTCCTTTAGATGATAAGTATTGCTCACCAAAACGATTATTGTTTACTACATAATATCCACCAACCAATAATTTTCTGTTTACTTGATAAGCCGCTTTCACACCTTTGCCAAAACTTTGTAAGCCCATAAAACCGCCATTTACAAAGCCCAGCTGTACGTTTCCTTTGGTATTGAAATAACCAAAATAATAGTTCGTGTTTTGTAAGAACGCAGCATAGTTATCACTCGATGCACTCGACTGAAGGTTATACATGATTTGCGTATTTGCACTTAATTGAGCATTACCTCTTACGTTAAGAACCGAGAAAGAGATGTTATCCATTATGTTGCTCACGTTATAATCAACAATAACCGGAATGGTTGAAAACGCATTAGGGTTTGATTGTGTTTTGTCAGATAGCTTTTTGAAAATGATGCGTTGATTTGCGCTAAATGCACCTTGTTGTCCTAAGTTTGGTTCTTCTGTGTTAACGAACAAACTGAATGTCTTCTCTTCGTTGTTAGTGTATGGCTTGTGGTTTTCAATATCAATACGGTTTGTATTGCGCTCAGCCGATTGGTGCTTAAATTTAAATGAAAGCGTGGTGTCTTGAAATACACCCAATGAAAGCTGAATTGGTTTCAATGTTTTGTTCGCACCCAAGCTATCCACCACAGTGGTGTATAAGCTTAAGTTGTTCATCGTCATGGTAATCTTTTGCGTTTCACCACCGGTATTCAACACATTCACTTTAAAATCCACTTCACTTTCTCCGTTTCTGAAATAAATTTTTCCTCCATTAAGGCTATTTACCACCCAGCTTGAGTGCTTTTTTGTAAACGCCCAAAATGTAGCACCTGCTAAAAACTTTTCATTCATGTTCATCACATTAGCGTTAATCATGAACTTGTTGTTTCCGCCTACAATTTCCATTGGAATTAAACGTAGGGGAACAAAAACAGAGTCGTTAGCAGGAACTTTCACCTCTTGCATTTGAGCCCCCAACTGACGCCATTCTTGAGGGAAATCGGTTATTACTTTTATACCGATTGGTGCATTGGTAGTATTCACCAGTTTTAACACGTTAGAGATAACTTCACCATCAACAATTTCAATTTGTTGCTTTTCGTATGAAGCAATAATATCTTGTTGCGCATGGCTTGAAACCGAAACAGCAAGCATGCATATAAGCAATATAATATATAGTAGTTGTGCTCTCATTATATTGCTTCCGTCAATAAATATTTCACTTTTAATTGGTATACACCGCTCTTTAAACCTAAGGCGGGTACAATACGGTAATCAATGTTAAATACAAACTCATTGTAGTTTGCTGTAGGATTACCCGGGCCATTCACATTTGTAGTACAAGAACCGGCAGGAATAGTAACACCGGTATTAGAGATAACCAAAATCGGAGTTCCGGTTATTACAGGAACATTGAAAAATTGGTTTCCTGTTAATGAGGTGTTGCAATTGTTACGAATACGTAATTGCAATAAGTCTATTTTGGGTTGAGCACCACTTGATGAATTAGAAAACACTTCTTCCCAATCTGTATTGGCAGTGGCAGCCGATACATTCTCAATATAAATAACTAGGTTCCATCTGCAGTTAGGATCACGGCTTACATCATTGCTCACCGTAACTTTTACTTTGGTTGAACCATTTTGCGTAATGCCGGCCAAATACTTTCCAAACGACTCGAAACTAAAGTCGATGTTCGGTGAAGTTTCTATGGCTACCTGCACATTATCACAATGTTGGGCAACTGCTTGAAACGTAAATATGGTTAATATAATTGCTATTATCGTTTTCACTCCTTTGGGGGATTAAGGGGGGATAAAACTTTAATAGGGTAAAAATTAGGGAGAGACGTTACCGCCTCTCCCAATTATTGGTTGATTATTGATCTTCTAACAAGATGTACTGTACATACATGGTGTAAACACCAGGTTGAGCGTATGAACCAGCGCCATTAGCTGCAACTAAGTTTTCAGGAGTTGTTCCATCAGCCCCGAATGCCATAGGGAAAACTGCTGGTAAGCCCGGAACGATACGGTAGTCGATACTGTAGTAGTAATCGCTTGTTAAAGCACCTGCTGCTGCTGTTAAGTAGCTACCACCGGCAACCGCGTCAGCACCTACAGCAGTAGTACCTTTGTGACCAGCAATGTATTTGTTGTTTGCTGTTGGAGGAGTACCGGTGTTTGCAGGGTCAACGTATAAACTGTTTGAACCGGCTGGTGAAGCGATTGGAGGGAAAACTGCGCTGTAATCAGCATAAGTACCAGTAGCAGCTGTTGCGTTAGCGTTAGCTTGTGATTGGTGTAGTTCTAATAAACTTAATGGCAAACGGTTAGTAGCGCCTGTTCCGCCTGTACCATACTTAATTTGTTGATCCCAGAAACCTGCTGCAACGTTACCGTTTGAGCGACCGATAGCATACAAATCCCAGTTTACAGTTGAACTAACTTTTAAGATAGTAGCACCATACTTAGTAATACCACCATAGTACTCATTAATGTTGTCGAAAGTGAAATCGATTTGATTTGGAGTCGACATGTTTAATTGTAAGATAGGTTGTAAGTCCATAGTAACGGTTACATCCTTTTCATCTTGTAACTGAGCAAAAGCTCCTGTTGATGTTAACATTGCTGCTGCAGCTAATGCTAATACTTTGTTCATTTTGTTCATAATAGAATTTCGTTTAAAGTGTGTAGACAAAGGTATTGGGAAATAATCCACATTTAAAAGAAATGAACGGCTGTTTAAAAAAATAAGTTGCAATCGTCTGATTATCAGCTAGAAAATTTTACAAAAAAATAGCCGCCCATTGTATTGGGCGGCTATTTATGTTAATAAAATGCTGTTTATTTCTTATTTCAGCTCAAAATTCAACTCTGCAGCTTCCACTGATTCTTTACTTCCGTAATCTAGTACCCCAACCGCTGAATAAGTCCCTTTCTCTAGGTTTTGCGGGAGACTGAACATATAATTTCTCACATAACCGGGTAAAATAGTAAATCTTTTTACGGTAAGGCGCTGTTGTTTTCCGGTTTTGGTGTTTGTTAGCTCTATATAGGCTGTGCAACTTGCAATACCATCACCCGTGTTTTTTAAAATCATGTCTACCTTTCCGCCCGACCCGGTGTTTTGGTAGGCGAAGTTTTGAATCTCTACTTTGTTATTGGCTACTGTTGGTGGGTTTTGGTAAATAAACACACCCATAGCGAATGTAGGAATAACACCTAACGATATTTTTTTGTCGCCACCGTTATTGTCAAGGCTTTGTCTTTCCTTCTTCTCTTCAATCCATAATAAACCCCAAGCAGCTCTGTTAGAACCAACAGAGTCGGGTATGGTTAAGGTAACACGCACTTTTTGTACCGCTCCCGGTTTCATTTCAAAAAAGGTCGGTGAAACGCTAATCCAATTGGTTAGTCCGTGCATTGATGTTCCGGGCTCCATAAATATAGTAGTGCCCGCTTTGTCAGCATCATAATCACGAAGTGAAACATTAAATGATCGTGTAACACGCGTTTCATTCGTTACGGTAACCTCGTAGGTTCTCGACTCGCCTGGTTTTAAGTTATAATTCAAGTGCGATGGTGTAAGCGCCACGCCTACATCTTTCAATGCCGAGTCGGATGGTTGTTTGGGTTGTGCGGGCTTTTGTTGTGCAATTGCCGTTAATCCAATCAAAACAAACGTGAATAAAAAATAGTGCTTTTTCATTTGGGGTTTTTGTTTGCTTCAAAGAAAATCAGTTCGGCACATTTTGCCTCACTGAATTGTGCCCGTAAATCACAATTTATTGTGAATAATCTGACGTAATTTTTAAAATAAGGACACTTGTTTGGTGTTATATTTGTTTTGAACAAGCTTTAACCAATATGGATGCAGATGATTTTTTAGATGAGGAGGTGCGGTCAAATGTTCAGCGCTACGAACGAATGCTTCGAAACAAAACACAAGAGTTTTTTGATGCGGAGGCGTTGGAAGAAATTTGCGACTACTACATCCGACAGGAAAAGCTTAAGAAAGCCCTAGAAGTCGTTTATTATGGAGAAGAACTATACCCCAATCATATTGGATTCTCGGTTCAAAAAGCACAAGTATTTCTTTCGTTAGGTAAATTTGATGAGGCACTTACTATTCTTAAACATGCCGAACTCTTTGAACCCAACAACGAAGATGTAATGCTTCTTAAGGGGGAGGTACTTCTCAATTTAGACGATATAAAAGCCGCTGAATCTTGCTTTGAATTAGCCTTACAACAAACCGATGAGCGTATAGAAGTGCTTTTTGAAATTGCTTATGCATATGAAGAGTGTGATTTATTTGAAAAAGCAGCCGAGTATTTTGAATTAATTATTGCTGAAGAACCAGAAGCTGAACAAGCTTATCATGACGCGGCAAACGCACTCGATTTAGCCGGAAGGTTCGATAAAAGCATTTCTATATTAAACAAATTGATTGATAGCGACCCGTTTAATGCCAATGCTTGGTATGGACTTGGAACTACCTATACAAAAATGGGTTTGCATGATAAGGCCATAGACGCATTCGATTATTGCTTAGCAATTGACGAAGACTTTGTTGCTGCTCGTTTCAATAAAGCTAATGGTTTAGTTGAACTTGACCGCTTTCAAGAGGCTATTACAGAATACAATATTACCATTGAGCGAGATGGACCGGATGCCATTACTTTTTGCAATCTTGCCGGTTGCTACGAACGATTAGATGATAATGTGAGAGCGAGAGAGTGGTACCAGAAAGCCGTAAAACTTAACCCTAATATTGCCGAAGCTTGGTTTGGTATCGGACTTACGCTAGATAAAGAAGATTATGCCAAAGATGCACTTCAATACCTAAAACGGGCTGTGCTGCTAGACCCAGAAAACACAGAGTATCTGTTGGTTTTGGGTGAAGCGCTATATAAAGCAGAAAAAACAGAAGAAGCACTTGAGTGTTATCAAGATATCATCATGATTGACCCTATGATGATGGAAGCGTGGCTCGATTGGTCGTACATCCTTTTTGTTGAAGAACAGAAAGAGGAAGCCATTGCATTGATAGAGCAGGCCTTGAAATTGAATGATAGTTGTCATCAATTTCATTATAGACAAGTTTGCTATTTATTTGCGGTAGGAAAAACAAAACAAGCGAAGCATCATTTAGAAATTGCGCTTGGGTTAAATTTTGACGATCACTTTTTGTTGTTTGAAATTTCACCTGATTTGCAACACGTAAATGAAATAACAGACTTAATAGAATTGTACCGAACAAAACATGAAAAATTTTAAACTGAAACAACTTCCTGAAAGAACCTCGAAACCTCGTACAAACGGATTGACCATGGTGATGGACAAAGGTCTCAGCTTACGCGAGGCGGAGAACTTTATAGATGCGAATGGTGAATATGTAGATATTGTAAAGCTTGGTTTTGGGACTAGTGTTGTAACACCAAAACTTGAGGAAAAAATTGCCCTATACAAACAAGCTAACATTGGCGTATACTTTGGCGGAACATTATTTGAGGCCTTTATAGTGCGTAACCAATATGATGACTTTTTACGTGTAATTGAAAAGTTTGGATTGCAACACGTAGAAGTTTCTGATGGCAGTATTGAAATGCCGCACGAGGTGAAACTGGAATATATTCAAAAGCTGAGCAAGCACGCAACAGTACTTAGTGAAGTTGGTAGTAAAGACGTGGAGAAAATTATTCCTCCATACCAATGGATTGAATTAATGAAGGCAGAACTTAAGGCAGGAGCATGGAAGGTTATTGCGGAGGCACGAGAAGCCGGAAACGTTGGTGTATACAGAAGTAGTGGTGAGGTGAGAGAAGGTTTAGTGCAAGAAATTTTAACCAAAATACCCGGAGAAAAAATTATTTGGGAGGCACCACAAAAAGCACAGCAAACCTATTTTATTAAATTGGTTGATGCGAATGTAAACCTAGGAAACATTGCCCCTAATGATGTTATTCCACTGGAAACACTACGACTTGGATTGCGAAGCGATACGTTTACATTCTTCTTGAACAAAGCAGCAAAGTATATCCCGAAGAAAAAGTAAATCAACATATTTCTCTATAACCAAAAAAGGCACCGATGTTTCCATCCGTGCCTTTTTGGTTGATACACACTCAAAATTTACTTGATTACCAACTTCTGAGTTTGTGTTACCCCTCCGATGTTAATCTCTACCAAGTAAACCCCTTTTTCCAGTTCATTTAACCCGGTATAAGTAAATACGTTATTGCCTTTATTTAGTTCATGCTTGCGGTTCATTACTTCTACCCCCTCGCTTGTCCATACCTTAACACTTGCTTGCTCACCATCTGTCGTACCTACCAAGTTTAAATCAACATACGTAGTTGCCGGATTTGGATATAAGCTAATTGTAGATACCGCTGCATCTGTTTTTGATATCGCAATTGTTTTAGAATACTCAACAGTGCCATTTACGTCTACTTGTTTCAAGCGATAGTATGTGGTTTTCCATGTTGTCAATCGTGAATCTTCATCAACGAAAGTATATGTAGTGGTTGTGCTCTTTCCTTTCGATTGAACAAAGCCAATTGTTTCCCACTCTTCTGAAACATCTGAACTGCGCTCGATATAGAATCCTTTACTGTTCCATTCGCTAGCTGTAGACCAATTTAACACGTGTTTAGCGCCTTGCTTTTCGCCACGGAAACTGGTTAACTTAACCGGTAATGGATTATTATTTACCAACACAATCGCAAAGCGATTAACCAGCGATGAGTTTGCTGATGTAATACTGAACGTATACGCATTAGTGCTTGATAAGTTAATCGATGTTTGTGTTGCTTTATCTAACAAGTAAACACCGTTATTTTGAGGCAGTCCTGCTAAGTTATTTACTGTAATAGTATAAGTACCATTAGGAGCTTGCATGCTTAACGCAAACGTATCAATCGCTTTTAAACTTGGCGTGCGGTTGTATTGTACAGCTACACTATCATTTGTTATAAAACTCATGTTAATAGTAGCATTCGTAAACTTAATTGCATCTTCCATTGCGTTGTATGCAGGTGTTGCATTCGCATCAACCATTAGCCACGCTAAATCCGCATTTAACGAATCTTTTCTAACCTCAATTTCCAATGGAGGTGTAGTGGTTTTAAAGTTACCATTTGCGTTTGTGCTCACCTTGCTGCTTTCCGTAAACGTAACGCTTGGATTTGCACCAATTGCTTGTACGAAAAACGCTTGACCCGATGCAATATTCACGGCACCATTGTTTGCGATGTATGAATTTGATGCTGGATTCAACACATAATAGAATGCTCCAACATTTGATTTAGTTACACTACTCCAATCTATAGGAGAAGGGTACGGATTACCCAACATATTCCAACCATCATCACCAGAGTTTCCGGTATTAGTGTAGGTTACTACCGGTGAGATATTTCCTTTATTAATTGGACCAACAAAATCGATGGTTACCTGATTTTGCTGAACAAAAGGAGGCGTATACCATTGTGGTGCAGGTAAGCTTCTGTCGCCACGCACAAACACTAGGGCACCAAGGCCCGGAGAAAGTGTTGCGTTTATGTTACTTATGCCTTTCCAACCACGTGTGCCTGTTGTTGATTCTTGGTAGGTATAAATAGTACTTCCATTACTGCTCGAGGCATCAAAACCGTTGTTTACGCCACCCGGTCCGGTAATAAATAAATCATCTTTAAGTTGAGAGAAGTTGAAACCGCTTGTATTAGGCGACAACATTCTTGATCTACGAGTTACCGCAGGTACAAAGCGTTGTACAACCACATCCCCCACAATATCGGCTGGTGCAATTAATTGACCAACACGAGCGGTTCCGGTTACGTCAGAAATTAATACTAGGTTTCCGTTAGCGCGTAAAATTCCGCTTGTAACGGTTACTGTATTCGTTACTTCTAAACCATTACTTCCTATTGCCACTTCAGCGCCTAAGCCTGTTCTGTTTAAGGTAAAGTTACGCACACGGTTATTTGGCGAAGTAGCTGTCATACGGAGAGTTCCTGCATTACCACCCGCTGTTCCACCAATTACGATTGATGAATTAGACGAGCCGGTAATTGTTCCTATTCCACTCGTATCTATAGTTCCATTAATGGTAAGCGTTTGACCATTCAAGATGATTGATCCCGCTGATAAGAAAAGGGTTCCATTAACTGTTAAGCTTGAACCACTAATTAGCGTAATAGTAGATGTGCTGTTGCTTAGTTTCAAATCATCAACTGTTACCGCCACATTAATGGTTGGTGTAACGGCAGAGTTAATCCAAGCATCTTCACCCACACCCGGAACACCATTAGGATTCCAATTGTTAGCCGAACCCCATAAGTTATCTCCTGCACCACCATCCCAAACACGTGCAGCTAACTCACCAATCACAAAATCGCCTACAGCGGTAACACCGGTAGCTTGCGTGCTTGTGCTTGTTTTGGTTCCGGTGGTTAAAACCGTCCAAACATTATTAGTGCTTCTCGACACATAGAATGAAGAGGTATTTGCTCCTGCATCTATATCAGACGCTAAATAATTAAATACTACAGAATAGTTTGTGTAGGTAATAGAATCGGTTGAAATGTTCCATCTTCTATTTACCGATTTTGTTCCTCCCAACTGTGAGTTAGCGATATCTGCATTGTCACCGGAAATAGAACTTACAGCAATATTACCTGATTTAGTTACGGCACTAACTGTTATTGCTACCGGTCTATAACCATCTACATCACCCAAATCAAAAGTATACGATGCCGAACTTCCGCTTGTAGGAATTAAACGTTGTAATCTTCCTACTACATAACCATTTGTTCTTGTTGGAGCTGTTGTGGTGGCAAGGTTAATTTTGTATGAGCCGGTATAAACTTGTCCGTTTGTTAATGTTAAACCTGCAGTTATGGTAATATCACTTGAATCATAAACAGCGCCTGAAGTTTTGTTAACAATTAATGAGCGAAGTGCTCCGGTTGATTGTAACACTTGGTTACCCGTACCATTAAGCGTTAATGAACTTGTAGTGGTATATGATCCGGATGTCATTACCCAATTACCCTTTAATGTAACCGAGTTTGATCCTGTGGCAAATGTTCCGTTAGTTAAGGAGAAGTTACTGTTGATAACAACATTTGACGCAGCCGTTTTTGTACCGCTTGTAGATATAACTAAGTTGCCATAGGTTGTTGTTGAGCCATTAGTTATAGCTTGTGTGCTACCTGCAAACTCAACAGTACTCAATGTATCTAAACTTGTAGTTGTAAATGTTGGAAGACCATTTGTTCCTTCCAATTTCAATTTGGCATTATCTTGAACAAATAACATTCCTCCACCTGCATCCTCTGAAATAGTGAATGTTGATGTGGCCAATGTTCCTGAGTTAATCGATAATAATAAAACCCCTGTTAAGCTATTTCCAAGTGTAACCGTTGATCCGGTTTTTTCTATGGTTAAGTTTGGAAGGTCAGTAGCTGTTCCTCCTATAGTAGCATTCACATCACCCATCATGATAATGGCACCCGGAGATGCTGCATCTACTTCTCCGTTATTGGTAAAATTACCAAGAACATTTACATCCGTGTTTAAGGTAATTATTGCGTTAGCTGCAATTACTAGATGGTTTAAAGACGTAATATCGCTAACAAACGCATCACCTAGCGTAGAAGAAAGTGTGATAGTTGATGAGCCGGAAACATATTCACCGTTGATGTTTAAATCTCCGCCAATGTTATAATTGTTTGCTCCTCCAAATACTTTACTTCCTGCGTCTATTGTTAATGAGCCGTTTATTGTCCAGCTTCCAGGAAGAGAGATACCTGATGTGTTGGTATTAGAGAAAGTTAGGTTGTTTAGGCGAGTTGGTGTACCACTTAATGTAACTAAGCCGCTACCGGCAAACACTAACGTGCCATTATCGTTGAGTCCGCTTCCTAATGCAATTGTTTCTGCATTGGCTGGAGCGAAATAGAGCGTTCCTGTATTATTAATTATTCCATCATTAGTGAAGGCACCCAAGAATTCGTGAGTGAACAGCCCGCTATTAAACTTTGCCCCTGAACCAACTGTGAATGCACCAAGTATAACCCAGCCTTCACTTGGTGTTATACCCGCTGTGTTGTTAATATTTACGTTAGCAAAAGTTGGAACACTGTTCGAATTCATTACCGGTGAAACCGTTCCATTAAAGTTTACTACTCCTGTAGAAACGGAGCTAATGGCATTAGTAAGTGATATGTTTTGAACTTGTGTACCAGCGAAAGTGGTTGTACCAGAGCTGAACAAAATTCCCGAATTCGATAAGTCTCCGTACAACACATGTGTTCCTGATCCTGCATAATATGCTCCGGTATTGTCAACCTCAAACGGACCATTAATAGTGATGTTATTATTATTAACCGTGTATGAACCACTCACCATCACTCCAAAGAAAGAGGTGTTGCCGCTAATTTGCTTATTGCTTCCCTCTAAAAATACCGTTCCTGTCCCGGAATTAAATGTTCCGTTGTTAATCCAGTTTCCGTGTAAGAAAATATCGTTTGCTCCTACACTAAGTGTTGCACCTGAAGTAATCGTTAAAGAGCCTTTTAACTGCACGGTAGCATTAAGACTTTTTGCATTAGAGCCTCCATTTTCCAAAGATAATTGGCCATACTCTAATCCTCCGGCAACAACCTGTGAAACTGTTCCATTGTATTGAACAAGACTATTTGTATCTAAATGGTAGGTTACGAAGTTCTTCGGGAAGTTATCTGCACCGGAAACATAAAGTTCGGCATTTCCGGCCATCATAAAAACGCCTCCGGCTGATACTCTATTTAAAGTATTTGTTCCTAAAACTAATTTTCCTGATTCAACTAAAACATCACCCACAATAGAAACATTACCCATAAGTGTTAATGTACTAACGCCTTTGTTCATGCACATATCGTGGAAACCAGATGCTGTTACTTGTTGGTTGGTTAATCCATTAAAGCAAACGGTTGAAACACCGGCAACAAAGTTTCCGCTATTTGTCCAATTGCCTGATACCTTAACAGAGTCTCCGGTGGTACGGAACGTTGCTCCGTTGCTTATAGAAACATCACCACCTATGCTTAGCGTATTGCTGATATCAAATGTTCCTGACTGAACAGTAAGTTGGTTAGCAACAGTAAACGCATTAGACGGACCGGTTGCTGTACCCGAAGTTTTGTTTACACGCAAATTATAATATGATACTTCTGCTACCGCTTGTGAACTTGTTCCGTTATAGTCAACTGTTCCTGATCCTGCAGAGAAGTTGATGCCATTAGGTATAAAATCTTCAGACACTTTTAATAATGAAGCACCCGTCATTGAAACACTTGCGCCTGTAGAACCAATAAGTGATCCAACAATAGAAATGGTTCCTGTGTTAGCACTAATGCTAATTGTTCTACCGCTTACGTTAGCCCCTAAGGTTAAATCACCATTTATGCTGAGTGATCCATCGCCAACCAAAAGCTGATGTGCAGCGTTAGCAGACCAAGATCCACTTAGATTGTTTACTGTTAATGCTCCTGATGGTGAAATCGACAACGTTACTGATTGTGCGCTTTTCAATTCAATACTACGAACAGAGACAGCCGTTGAAATGGTTGGTTGAAAGGTTGCTACTGTCTCACCCAATAAGACGATGTCATTTGATGAAGGAGGCAAAGATGGAGACCCAGAAATTACCGACCAATTTGCTGCAGTATTCCAAGCGGTGCTTGTTGATCCATTCCACCTAACCACATTGGCATCATCTGAAACCACCCAAGAGCGCGCCAAGTTGGCGATTCCACTCTTCTCGATATAGTTGTTGGTTGTGCTGTTGCTTGTTTTTCCTTCGCGTGTCCATGTGCCACTTTGTAAACTCCAAAGTACCATGCTGGCCTCCGAGTTACCGTTTAGCCAAGCATCTTCATAATGTGCACGCAAGGTTGCGGTTGCCGATCCAATTCCTCCGGTATATGAAATCGTATACTTCACATTTGCCGCTGCGCTATTGGGAAAGCTTGAAACCGCACCCTTTTCAACAAGAACTGTAACTGAAGAAATCGTTTGTGAACCTGTAAACGTTATGGTGTTGAATGGTCCCTCAAAAGCGTATGCGGTTCCTGATGTAAATGCATGATTATGTGTAATTGTTCCATAAATCAATCCATTGCCTGTTCTTGTTCCGGTTATGGTAAGGCTATTTGATCCGGTATACAATAACCCGTTTGTCATAGTAACATTACTTGCCGTAACATTATTATTAAGCGTAATAGATGTACCGTTGCTTACATTAACTGTAAGGTTATTAAATGTAGTTGCCCCTGTTATCGTTGCATTAGCTGTAGCTGCAAAAATTACCGTTCCTGTTGATGGAGTATATGTTCCTTGATTTACAAAGCTTCCATTTAAATTATGTGTGAATGTACCTGCAGCAAATGTTACACCTGTATTAATTGTTAATACGTTGTTTACGGTAACACCGGCTGATGCTGTTTTAGTCCCACTTCCGGCCAATACTAAATTGTCGTAAGTAATACCATTTATGTTTTGTGCTGATGCGCTATTAAACGTAACCGTGTTGGGTTTTGATGACGTTACGTTAAATGTACCTGCTGTTATTGTTAATGTGCCTGCAATTCCCAAGTTAGATTGGCTTGATAGAGTTAGTGATGTAGCATTAACCGTTACGTTAAACAAATTAGCTGTTCCGTTTAATGCAGATGTGCTTCTAAAAGTGGCTGTGCCTGCAGTAGCAGTTAATGATCCATTAACGGTAAGTGATGAGTTTATAGTAAAACTACTCGCTTTGGTGATTGAGCCGTTAACTAACACACTGCTTAACGACATCGTTCCTGAACCGCTGAGCGTTTTTGACGTTCCGCTTAGTGTAATTGTTCCGCCCGAAGCAGTAAGCGAGCCATTTACCGTTAAATCCCCTTCTACATTTATGTTGCTTGAAGTTGTTCTTGACCCAGAAGAAATAGTTAGATTAGCAAAGTTGAATCCTGATCCGGTAATGGTTTTACTTGTTCCGGTGAGAGTAGTTGTTCCTCCAGATTGATGCGTATATGTACCCGCTGCGGTGGTGGTTAAATTACCTGCTACAGTAATAGAGCTACTACCACTTACGGTAACCGTAGCATCTGTTAGGGTAAGGTTGTTTAAATTAAAAACACCTGAGCCACTAATCGTTTTACCAATGCTAGTCATGTTCAACGTTCCTGTTCCTCCGGTAAAAGTTCCACTATTATCAATATTTCCGGCAACAGTTGTTGTAGTTGAGTTTCCGGTGAATGTTGCGCCAGAACTAATAGATAAATTTCCGGTTAATGTAATACCGGCAGTGGTGTTAAAGTTAACCGTTGTTGCTGTACCTTTATTAATGGTTAAGTTTCCGGCAATAGTAAATGCCGTGGTGCTTGTTGATTTGGTAACAGCACCAGAACTTCCGGTTAGTACTAAATTTCCGTAACTTAATGAGAGTATGGTTTGGCTGGCACCATAATATTCTACTGTACTTGTTGCGTTTACCGAGCGTGTATTGTAGTTACTTGGAAAAGTGTTAGTACCACCAATACGTAAGGTTGCACCCGCAGCAACAGTAAATGTTCCTCCCGTTGCACTAGTTCCTCTATTTGACGTATATGAGCCTAAATCAAAGGTAGTACCCGTTGAAACTGTTATGTTACCATAAGCCGAATTGGAAGAGCTTAATGACGGTAAATTTGCCGTTAATGTTTTGGTGGTTCCTCCACTCAAAACCAATGTGGAATAGGTATAAGAACTAGATACCGTTTGGTTTCTTGTGGTTGATGCGTATTCAACTGTTGCGCCACTGTTAATAGTGGTAGACCCGCCAATAGCATAGTTATCAGAAAAAAGGGTTCCTCTTACATAGAGTAAAGATGCACTATACAACGTAAAACTCGTAGAGCTTGATGTGGTTAATTTGTATGTAGGGGTCTCTCCAGGGTTAAGTCTACCGTATAAACGGAATCGACTGTTCGAACCTGAAATATTAATATTTTGTAACATAGTTACATTGGCACTCGCGTTGATATAGAGTCGGATAAACGTGGTTACACTATTTCCACCTATGGTTTGTGTAGTGCCGGCAAATGTTACATTACTTCTGTTGTTACCATTTCCTATATAAACACCGTTGTTTGTCCAATTACCTTTCACTGTTATAATGGTACTAGTCGATCCAGTGTGATTCAAGGTTCCATTGTTGTTAACCAATACATTACCATTAACAGTCATGGCATTGTTAACCGTAAGTGTAGTTGTTTTTACGCCACCAATCGTTAAGTTTTTACAAACAGCATTTGCCGAAGTTGACGGCTGATTGTTGCCCGTGAAGTTGGCATCACCAATAATCGCATCAACCGATGCGGTCGGTACACCGTTCGTCCAATTGGCAGAATTACTCCACGAAGTGCTGCTAGTGCCTTTCCAGCTGGTTTGTGAATAACTGTGGAAAACAGCCATAAACACTGTAAATACTAGCAAAATTGTTTTTTTCATATTTTTTTCTTAGAGGTTTTTACAATTCAAAGTTGACAAAAATACACCGCTCAAAACATGATTTAGGTCGTTTATATAGTTTATACCCCTGTTTAAACGTTTTTTAATCTTGGGCTAATGGTGGTTTTCCCCGGTCGCACTCCGAGTACCCTTGTTTTGTTGGGCTCTTCAAAATCGCGCAGAAAAGCCCCTTAATGAGTATGAAAAAACTTTACTCCTTTTTTAATGCTTATTTAGCAAAGGCTGTAGCCCACATAAAATCTACCACCTATCATCAATATTCTTTACTAAATTCGCAGCATCATGAGTTTACAACAACAAATCAATACCGATATCATTACGGCCATGAAAGCCAAAGACGAGGCCTCGTTACGCGCGCTTCGTGCTATTAAGTCTGCTCTGCTATTAGCCGCAACTGCCGAGGGCGCTAAAGACGAGGTGAGCGATGAGCAAGCCATTAAAATATTTCAAAAGCTGGCCAAGCAGCGCAAAGAGAGCATTGAGATTTTCGAGAAAAATGGTCGTGCAGAGTTGGCACAAGCAGAAAAAGAAGAAGTAGCCGTTATTGAGCGTTACCTGCCAAAGCAAATGGATGAAGCCGCTATTGCCGATGCTGTTAAAGGTATTATGGCTGAGGTAGGCGCAACCTCTGCTGCCGATTTCGCTAAAGTAATGCCTTTAGCCATGAAAGCACTTGCCGGAAAAGCTGACGGAAAAGTGATATCTGCGGTGGTAAAACAACTGTTGGGATAACCAATTTTATTACTAATATTGTACAAGGGGCGCACATGTGTGCCCCTATATTTTTGTTAAAAGATTTAGAAGCAAAGACTATGACAGACGAAGAAAGAATCAAAAAAGCATTTGAGAAAAAAAACTGGCCCGAAATTAAAGTAACCGATAGCTGGGCAACCTTTAAAATTATGGCCGAATTTGTAGAGGGTTTTGAGAAAATGAGCCGCATCGGACCTTGTGTTTCTATTTTCGGTTCAGCAAGAACCAAGGGCGATAACCCATACTATATTTTAGCAGAAGAAATTGCACAGAAACTGGTAAGTGCCGGATTTGGTGTTATTACAGGTGGCGGACCCGGCATTATGGAGGCGGGTAATAAAGGCGCATACGAGGCTGGAGGAAAATCTGTTGGCTTGGGAATTGAATTGCCATTTGAGCAGTTTGTTAACAAATACGTTGACCGCGACAAGATGATTAACTTCGATTACTTTTTCGTGCGCAAAGTAATGTTCATGAAATACGCGCAAGGGTTTGTGGCTATGCCGGGTGGCTTTGGCACACTTGACGAATTATTCGAAGCGCTTACCTTAATTCAAACACATAAAGTTGCACGTTTTCCGGTAGTGCTTGTGGGCACCGAATATTGGAGCGGCTTAATTGATTGGATTAAACAAGTAATGCTCGCAAAAGAAAAAAACATCAATGCCGAAGATTTGTTCTTGTTTAAATTGGTAGATACCGCTGATGATGCAGTAAACTATATTTTAGACTACTACGCTGATATGTCAATCAGCCCTAATTTTTAAATTTGCAACACAGAGATTTTTATAAATGAGTTCATTAAAAGAAGATGCATTAAAGTATCACAGCAAAGGCCGTCCAGGCAAAATTGAAGTGATACCAACCAAGCCCACTAACACCAAACGCGATTTAAGTTTAGCCTACTCTCCGGGTGTAGCAGAGCCTTGCTTAGCTATTGCCGAAAACACGGAAGACGTTTACAAGTATACCGCCAAAGGCAACTTGGTAGCGGTTATCAGTAACGGTACCGCAGTATTAGGCTTAGGTGATATTGGACCTGAAGCATCAAAACCGGTAATGGAAGGTAAAGGCGTGTTATTTAAAATCTTTGCCGATATTGATGTGTTCGACATTGAAGTAAACACGAAAGATACCGAAGAATTTATCCGCACGGTTAAAGCCATCAGCCCAACATTTGGCGGTATTAACTTAGAGGACATTAAAGCTCCTGAGTGTTTTGAAATTGAGCAACGCTTAAAAGAGGAACTAGATATTCCAATTATGCACGATGACCAACACGGTACCGCTATTATTACCGGTGCCGGTTTGTTAAATGCATTAGAGTTAGCCAATAAAAAAATTGACGAAGTTACCGTGGTGTTTAACGGAGCAGGTGCATCGGCTATGAGCTGCGCTAAAATCTTTTTAAGCCTTGGGGTGAAAAAAGAAAACTTAGTGATGTGTGATAGCAAAGGCGTTATCCGCGTGGATAGCCCGAACTTGGATGAATCGAAACAATTTTTTGCCACCAAACGCGATATAAAAACATTAACAGAAGCCATGAATGGCGCTGATGTTTTTGTGGGGTTGAGTAAAGGAAATGTGGTGAACCAAGACATGGTGCGCAGTATGGCAAACGATCCGGTGGTATTTGCATTAGCAAACCCTGATCCTGAAATTCCATATCACGATGCTATTGCTTCTCGTCCTGATATTATTATGGCAACAGGCCGTAGCGATTATCCAAATCAAGTAAATAACGTATTAGGATTCCCATACATTTTCCGTGGTGCACTAGATGTGCGTGCTACAAAAATTAATGAGGAAATGAAGTTAGCTGCCGTGCATGCATTGGCTAACCTAACCAAAGAACCGGTTCCTGAAATTGTGAACATGGCTTACAACGAAAAACACATTTCGTTTGGTCGTACGTACATTATTCCAAAGCCGCTAGATCCTCGCTTAATTACTACGGTATCTCCGGCAGTAGCCAAAGCTGCCATGGAAAGTGGTGTAGCTAAAAGCCAAATTACCGACTGGGAAGCTTACAACAACGAGTTGTTAGAGCGTCTGGGCAAAGAGAGCAACTTTATTCGTGTAATTGGTAGCAAGGCGCGTAAAAACCCAAAACGTGTGGTGTTTGCCGAGGCTGACAACTACAAGATTTTACGTGCTGCACAAATTGTGAAAGACGAAGGAATTGCTATTCCAATTTTGTTAGGCAACAAAGAAAAAATCAACGCCATTATTGCGGAGAATAAAATTGATTTGGGCGATGTAACCATCATCAATCCGGTTGAAGAACATGAAACACGTGCACGTTATGCCGAGGTGTTTTACAAGAAGCGCCAACGTAAAGGCATTACCTTGTACGAAGCAGAAAAATCAATGCGCGACCGCAACCACTTTGCACCAATGATGGTGGAATTGGGCGAGGCCGATGCCATGATTTCCGGTTTAACCAAAAACTACCCAAGCACTATTCGTCCGGCTCTACAAATTTTAGGTAAAGAAGAGGGTATCAATAAAGTGGCCGGTATGTATGTCATGTTAAGCAGTAAAGGCACTTTGTTCTTCTCCGATACTACGGTAAATCAAAAACCAACCGTTAACGATATTGTAGACATTACCAAGCTTACGCACGATGCGGTGAAGAAGTTTAACATCACACCAAGCATTGCGTTGTTATCGTACAGCAACTTTGGAAGTGCCGAAGGCGATACACCAAGCAAAATGCAACAAGCACGTAAGTTGTTAAAAGAAAAATATCCCGACATGATTGTGGATGGTGATATCCAATCAAACATGGCGCTTAACCAAAAAATGTTGAAAGAGAATTTCCCTTTTAGCGAGTTGTGCGACCATCCGGTAAACACCTTAATTTTCCCTAACCTTTCGGCAGGTAACATTACTTACAAGTTGTTGCAAGAAACCGGAGGAGCAGAAGCCATTGGACCAGTATTATTAGGGTTGAAAAAATCGGCACACATTTTACAATTAGGCAGCAGCGTACGCGAAATTGTAAACATGGTTATTATTGCCGTGGTTGATGCGCAAAGCAAAGAAGGAAACTAAAAACAATTCGTTTATTCATTATAAATCCCGTACACCTGCTGTGCGGGATTTTTTATTTTGGGGCTTTACTACTAAGCCAAAGAAAAGAATTATTGGGCACTAGCCATTATCATCCAACTTGCAATTACCAGCGCAAACCTTTTACTTAGTATAGAGAAACAAAAACCTAATTAATCGTAAAAGATAAACTGTTTTGATTTTCACGAAAACAAAAGTTATGGGAAACTAAAATAATGATGATGATTAATGAAATCGAGATTTATTCTAGCAACCGATGTGACGAAAATATTTCATTAAGCCTTAAATGATAATTTGATAGTTACTCCATGACAACCATTAACTACTTTTTAAAAGGGCTTTTCATTGGCTTATCTATTGCTGCTCCGGTTGGGCCTATTGGTGTGTTAACTATTAAACGCACCTTAGCAGAAGGCCGTATTTCTGGTTTTGTTACCGGAATGGGTGCCGCATGCGCAGATGCTGCTTATGGTGCCGTGGCAGGCTTTGGTTTGCTCGCCATATCTTCCTTCCTTATCGCACAAACCTTTTTCATTCACCTTATTGGTGGTTTATTTTTACTGTATTTAGGTGTTAAATCGTTTTTAAGTAAACCTGCCACACAAGAAGCCCGAATGTACGACAAAGGACTTCTGAATCACTTTTTCTCTACGTTTTTATTAACCCTTACCAACCCATCAACCATATTATCCTTCGTTACTATTTTTGCGGCACTGGGGTTAGCATCAAACACGGCAAACTACACCTCATCAATTGCTATTGTGTTGGGTGTGTTTATCGGCTCAGCGCTTTGGTGGTTTGTTTTGAGTTATGTGGTAAGTATACTTCGTCACAACATTACCCCCAATCGTTTGGTTTGGGTAAATAGGTTTTCGGGGCTGGTATTGGCCTCCTTTGGGTTGTTTGCTTTATACGCATTGGTGAAGTAAAAGTAGCAGTGCTCATCACAACTAAACCACAATTGCCGCATGCTGTGGTAATGAACATTCTGTTTCCTTTTATATATTTGTGCTATGACAACTTTGTCTGACATTAAAGAAATCATCAAATCTCACAAAGAACAGCTTTCTATAAAGTATGGATTAAACAATATTGCCATCTTTGGTAGTTATGGTCGCGGACAACAAACTGCTACTAGTGACATTGATATTCTTGTTGATTTCAGACAGCCAATTGGAGTGGAGTTTATTGACTTAGCCGATGAACTAGAGAGACTTCTTCAGGTTAAAGTTGATTTGGTTTCAAAAAATGGCGTTAAACCGGACTATTTCAAACTAATAGAACCCGAGTTAAATTATGTCTAAAAGAGAGCCTAAATTACTTCTATCAGACATTCTCCGTTCGGTAGAAAAAATAAAATCCTATACGGAGGGTCATACCTTTGAGACATTTATTGAAGACGCTAAAACCCTTGATGCAGTAATCCGGAATTTTGAAATTATTGGCGAAGCAGCCAATAGACTTCCTGAAGATTTTAAAGACAAATATGAGCGTATTAATTGGTTCAGAATTCGCGGCTTTAGAAATCGAATCGTTCACGATTATATGGGCATCGACTATCAAATTGTGTGGACAATCATTGATAAAGATCTTGACAATCTTGCAACCGATATCGCCTCCATTGTTGATACGCTTTGATACCATCAAACCAAAAACATGCAAGCTAGCTTCATAAAATTACACCTGCGTTTCCTTCTTTCTTTTGTTTCCTTGTTTTGCTGGTCTGCATTAAGTGTGGCACAAGAGCCACAAGTAGCATCTGGCACTATTCAGCGTGTAGTTAATTTCCCGTCTACGTTAGTCACTCCGCGTACGGTTGATATTTGGCTTCCGCCCTCATACTCGCCTAAACAAAAATATGCGGTGCTGTATATGCACGATGGCCAAATGCTGTTCGACTCCTCACAAACGTGGAATCACCAAGCATGGGATGTGGATGATATCCTCACACAACTCTTCACCGAGCAACACCTTATGCCGGTAATTGTGATAGGCATTTGGAATAGCGGCAAAGAACGTCATGCCGATTATTTCCCACAAAAAGTGGTAAGCAGTTTAAGCCCTGCACAACACGATTCGTTAAACGCACAACTACAACGTGCCGGAAGAACAACCGGTGTATTCAACCCACAATCTGATGCGTATTTGGCTTTTATCGTAAACGAGTTGAAGCCATACGTGGATAGCACCTATTCGGTATATACCGATGCGGCACACACATTTATTGCCGGAAGCAGCATGGGTGGTTTAATTTCTATGTATGCCCAATGCGAGTATCCTCAAGTATTTGGCGGGGCCGCGTGTTTATCAACCCACTGGCTCGGTTCATTTACCAACCAGCACAATGCTATTCCTGATGCATTTATCGCGTATTTGAAAAACCACCTCCCTCCTGCCAATTCGCACCGTTGGTATTTTGATTGTGGCGACCAAACACTGGATACATATTATCCCGAAATACAACACCGCGTTGATGAAGTACTGAAAGCCAAAGGCTATACTTCTTCTCATTGGATGACTCGTTATTACCCCGGAGAAAACCATAGCGAGCAAGCTTGGCGCAAACGCTTAGCTGTTCCATTACGCTTTTTACTGAAGCATTAATCATCCGTTTTGTTTGTACATTTACACGCATGAAAGCTACTCCTTCACGAAAAGTATTTGTATACATTGCCACCAGCATAGATGGTTTTATTGCTAAGCCGAATAACGATTTAAGCTTTTTAAAACGTGTTGAAAAAGAGGGCGAAGATTATGGCTATACTGCCTTTACCGATACCATTGACACGATAGTGTTAGGCAGAAAAACATACGACTGGGTGGTGAATGAAATTGGTGCAGCACACTACGAAAACGGACAACGAGATGTTTATGTGTGTTCGCGTACACCCAGAGCAGCAAGTGGCAGAACTACTTTTTATTCCGGCAATCCGGTTGATTTGATTACAGAGTTAAAAGCAAAACCATCCGATAAACATATTTACTGCGATGGTGGTGCAGAGCTTATTCATACCCTGCTGCAACACGAGCTAATTGATGAACTCATTATTTCTATTATTCCGGTATTGCTAGGCAATGGTGTTCGCTTATTTAAAGAAGGCGCTCCCGAACAAAACCTAGAACTGCTATCGAGTAAAGCGTTTGATACCGGTTTAGTGCAGGTGCATTACAAAAAGGTTTCTGCTTAACCTACATTTCGCTACCAAATACCTACTTCACAAACTTGTGCTGATGGTGTGTGCTATCTTGTGTGCTACAACAACACGTAACATATGCACAGCCGATCATTTGAATTTGTAGACGGACCCATTCGTTTGGTGAAGAAAGGAGAAATCATTCAACAGCAAGGTGCACGCATACACAAAGGTTACTTCGTAAAATCGGGTTTGCTAAGGAGCTACAGCATGGACGAACAAGGCAAAATCAGTGTGTTTATGTTTGCTCCTGAAGGCTGGTTGATTTCCGATATTCAATCGCACACGTTTAATGAACCGGCAGAATTGTTTATTGATGCCCTGGAAGATTCCGAAGTGATGGAAGTGGGCACCTCCAGTTTCGACTTTAACCTAATAAGCAAAGAGCAACAACAAGAGATGGTGTTGAAGTTGTTGAGGCGTGTGGCGGTTTTGCAAAAACGAGTTATCATGTTGATGAGCGCAAGCGCTCGCGAACGCTACGAACACTTCTTAGAAACCTATCCGCAATTGGTAAATCGGGTGCCGCAAAAAATGATTGCCTCCTACTTAGGTATTACTCCCGAAGCGTTGAGTACCATACGCGCAAAGTATAAAAAAGAGAAAAGCTAATTTCTTAATCTACATTAATCTTTCAGAACAATTGGTGCCGCAATTTTGTATCACTAAAAAGAAAATAACAAACAACACGTATGAAAAAACTAGTGATGATTGCTGCGCTTGGAATAGGTTTTCTGGCTTCAGCATTTAGTGTATTAACCACTAATTGGAGTGTAAAAGACGAAAACTACACGGTGAAGTTTACCAGCTCAAAAATGGATGGTGGATTTAAGGGCTTGAAAGCCGATTTAAACTTTGACGAAAACAACCTAACTGCATCGAAACTAATAGCCACTATTGATGCCGCTACCGTAAAAACCGGAAACAGTTGGCGCGATAAACACGCACGCCAAGGATTAGATGCGGAGAAATACCCCACCATTAAGTTCGAATCGGAGGCCATACACAAAAACGGAAACGGTTATGTGGCTTTAGGAAAACTATTTATTAAAGATGCGATTAAGGCGGTTAGCATTCCGTTTACTTTTTCTAAAACGGCTAACGGTGGTGTGTTCGAAGGTTCATTTTCCATTAAGCCACAAGAGTATCATGTAACCAAAATGGGAACTCCCGAAGAGCTTACCATTCAACTTTCTATTCCGGTTACTAAATAATTTTAAACCCCGTAAACACTACACATATGAACTCCTCTTCATCAAACAAAACCACCCATATTCTGTTGTGGATTGCGCAGGTAATAGTAGCAATAATGTTATTCTTTGGCGCATTTGCCAAATTGTTTCAACCCATAGAAGAAGCCGCGAAAATGTTGCCATGGGCTAGCGAGAATCCGGCATTACTTCGCTTTACCGGAGTGGTTGATTTGTTAGGCTCGTTAGGATTATTGTTGCCTTCGTTGCTTAAAATTAATCCTAAACTTACCGTGTATGCAGCCATAGGCACTATTGCACTTATGGTGTTGGCTATCGCTTTCCATGTTTCCAGAGGCGAGGCTGCAGCCACTCCATTTAATGTAGTGTTATTGCTTTTAGCCGCATTTATAGCTTGGGGACGAAGCAAAAAAGCGGTTATTCAACCTAAATAAGTTTTACCATACACTTATAACTCAAGGGGCCTTCGGGCCCTTTTTTTGTTTGGGTTGATGCCTAGTGAACAAGACTTGGATTAAATCAGATAAATGGCTTGTTGAGCACTAGCCAACTCACGCCATGATTCAACCTAAAGAGATTTTTCCGAACAATCATATATTGCACGTTATAAATTCCACACTAAGCCTGAACAAAGATTTTCGGTTTATAAAAACTTTTTGATAACGTTGTTTCTTCTCTATTTCCAACTATGCTAACAAGGGTATTCAATCGCTTCAAAACTGATGATAAAGAACAAGACTTCTTTTTAAAACGACTGCGCTCGTTAGTAATTGGAGAGGGCATGTTGAAACCGGGGAATATTGTCTTAATGGAACATGCAATTA
>JACCDH011270868.1_pt1 | contig 25058 bp, 24 predicted proteins | sample 7442481 | NCBI WGS metagenome assembly JACCDH01 (sample SAMN15323433, study PRJNA562643) | freshwater metagenome | isolation source: river surface water | place: USA:Blue River Watershed | collected 2017-08-15
AACTGGGTCGACTGTGAAGATTGTGTACAAGGAATTACCTGTGGATGATCCAAAGCAAAGACAGCCGGATATCACTAAAGCAAAAACCATTTTAGGATGGGAGCCAAAAGTTGATCGTGCTGAAGGTTTACAAAAAACCTACGAATACTTTAAGGCATTACCACCAAGAGAATGGACAAAACCTCCTAAAGTATTCACATCAAAATCTGACTTTGTACCTTAAATAATAATATTATTTCAAATTAGAAAAACCATGAAAAATATTTTAATAACCGGAGGTGCTGGGTTTATAGGCTCTAATTTAGCCAAAAAAATTCAAGAGAAATATCCAGAATGTTTAATTACAATTTTTGATAAATTTAATACTACTGAAAAAAGGATAAATGGAAATTTTAAATATTTAGGTGACTATAAAAATATTATTGGTTTAAATTGTATTATTAAAGTAGGTGATATTTCAAATGAGAATGATGTTATACAACTCTTAAAAGGACAGTATGATGTGATTTTTCATCAAGGAGCTATAAGTGACACAACTGTGCTAAATCAGGAGGAAGTATTGAAAACCAATTTAGAAACATTTAATTTGTTTTTAAATTATTGCAAACATAATTGCTCAAAATTAATATATGCATCTTCAGCTGGAACATATGGAAATACAATTTCCCCCAATATCGTTGGTATTGGCGAAATACCGGAAAATATCTATGGATTTAGTAAATTATGTATGGATGAAGTTGCAAGAAAATTCATAAAAAACAATAAAAATATACTTGTTGTTGGATTAAGGTACTTTAATGTGTATGGCCCAGGGGAATTATATAAGCGTAAAACAAGTTCAATGATTCTGCAACTTGCAAATCAGGCCATAAATCAAAATAAAGTAAAACTATTTAAATTCGGTGAACAAAAGAGAGATTTTGTATATATAAATGATGTTGTAGAAGCAAATATCAATGCAATTACTGGACTTTCTGGCGTTTATAATATTGGAAGTGGACAAAGTAGAACTTTCCTTGAAATTTTAAAAAACATAGAAATAAACATAAATAAAAAAGTACAAATAGAGTTTATTGATAATCCGTATAGTTTTTATCAAAATAACACTTTAGCAGATTTGAGTAAAAGTATAGAAGGAATAAATTATAAACCTAAGTATAGTCTAGAATCTGGAATAAAGGAGTATATGAAGATAATTTTAAATTATTCAAATAGAGAATGGGATGATTTCGAAAAATAAAACTTTAGTAATAGGTGATGTAATGCTTGATCATTATTTATACTGTACTTGTGAAAGAATTTCTCCTGAAGCGCCAGTACCTATTGCAAACTTAAATAAAGAAGAATTAATTTTAGGTGGAGCTGCAAATGTCGCAAACAACTTAATAAATCTTGGAGTTGATGTAATACTTTGTGGCATTATTGGCAAGGATAGTTATGGATTGGAACTTATCAATGAATTAAAAAAAAATAACATTGAAAATTTACTTTATCAATGTGTAAATAGAAAAACAACTATTAAGTCTAGGGTTATTTCTAATGGACAACAACAATTAAGAATAGATAGGGAGGACAAGTTTTCAATTTCAGAAACAGAAGAAAACCAAATCATAGAAAAATTAAAATCTAAAATAACACAATGTAATTGTATTGTTATTTCTGATTACAACAAAGGCTTATTAACGGATGGCTTACTAAGAAAAATATTTTTCGAAGCAAAAGGTTTAAATATACGTGTTTTCGTGGATCCTAAAATACCACCTTTTAACAAATATAACGGAGCTGATATTATCAAGCCAAATAAGAAAGAGGCATATTTAGAAACAGGAATTGAATTAGTTGACGAAGTCTCAATAAAAAACGCTTGTATTAAACTTTTTGAACAAACAGGTATCAATAAAATAGTCATTACGCTTTCAGAAGATGGAGTGGCCGTATTTGAAAATCACAAGTTAAGATTCATTCCCACTAAAGCTAAAAAAATATTTGATGTTACTGGCGCAGGAGATACATTTTTGGCTGCATTGTCATTTAAATATATGGAACATAAAAACTTATTCCAGGCATCTGAGTATGCCAACTATGCGGCGGCTTGTGTAGTTTCTAAAGTGGGATCAGCAACAACAAGTTTAAAAGAAATCGACAAAATAATAAAACAGGAAAACAATGAATAATATTAATTCTATTTTTGATGAACACTTGGACGTTGCAAACCGCTCTAAAGTTAGTCTAATAAATGAAATTGAAGAGGCATGTAATGTGATAAAAAATTCCCTTTTAAATGGAAATAAAATTTTATTATTTGGAAATGGAGGAAGTGCTGGCGATGCTCAGCATATAGCTGCTGAATTTACTGGTAGATTTTTACATGAAAGATCTGCACTTCCTGCAATTGCTTTAACTACTGACACTTCCGCAATTACTGCGATTGGTAATGATTATGGTTTTGACAAAATATTTCAACGGCAAGTGGAAGCATTGGCGGTAAAGGGTGATATATTGATTGGAATTTCGACAAGTGGCAATAGTGAAAACGTTATAAAAGGATTTGAAGCAGGAAAAGTTAAAGGATGTCCAACAATTGCATTTACTGGAAGAGATGGAGGTAGAATCAGTAAATCTTGCGATTTAAATTTAATTGTTCCAAGTAATACAACAGCAAGAATACAAGAAATACATATTCTTTTAGGTCATATAATATGCGAATATGTTGATAATTTTTTAAATAAATCAACTTGAAAATAAATCCACAGGAACGAATCTGTATTATAAGAAGTGCGTTTTTAGGTGACTGGATAAGTACAATTCCATTTTTAATATATTTAATAGAATTCTGTCACATTCCATATGAAAACATTCATATTATAGTAATAAATAATAAGGGACTAAATCCAGTTGAAAAAATACATGGACCACACTCATTATTAAAAAAAAACACGCAAATAATAAATTCCTCCAATTTTAAAACAATATTAAGATCAGCTTTACAGATTAGAAAAAGAAATAAATACAAAGTAGATAGGATAATTTACTTGCCGTTTACAAATGAAAGCTGGATTAATGTATTAAAAAAATATTTAATTTCATTTTTAATTGCACCGTTGAATATTAAAAGAAATGGCTTTAAATATTATGAGAGATTTCCGGCTATATCAAATTCTCAGTATTTTTCATATTTCTCAAAACTTGGAATAGATTTTAAATTAAAAAAAACGTCAGTTAGATCGTTCTTAAACTTTGAATCAATAATTACTAATGAAGGCTTGATAAAGAAAAAAAAACAAATAGCAATTTATGCAAGTTCAAAACTTGAAATGAAAATATGGCCAATTGATAATTACACTAAGGTAATCAACGAGATTGCAAATAAATTCGATGCAGATTTTTTTTTAATAGGGGCAAGTGAAGACTTTGTTTATAATGAGTTGTTGTTAAATAATATTTCCAAACAAATAAATGTAGTTAATCTTGCAGGTAAACTTGATATACCAAGCTCTATTAGCTTTCTATCAAATATAGATTTATTGATTTCAAATGATGGAGCTCCTATTCATATGGCAGCGCTAGTAGATATATCAATTGTCGGGCTTTACACTTCTAAAGAACCACCTGGGACTTGGGATCCTGTTTTGTCAAGTAATTATATTGTTATAAGAACCGATGTAATGTGTAAAAATTGTTTTAAGGAAAATTGTATTAATCCTATATGTTTACATTATATTTCTCCCTCAGTAGTTATTAATGCCTGCGAGGATTTACTAAATGGTAAAATTTCTAATGGAGAAAATAAAATATTATTTCCTCCATTTTCAATTTCATATAAATCAAATGTTATTTAATGGCAAACATCACTATTTTAATTAATACTTCAGATGGATTTGAGGACTGCTGGGAGCCTTTTTTTAAATTGTTTAAAAAATACTGGCCTAATTGCAGTTTTCCTATTTTAATAAATACAGAGTTTAAATCTTATTCCTACGATGGACTTAAAATAAAGTCTTCCCAAGTAAATCTTCTATTTCCAAACAAGAAATTGACCTGGAGTGAATGCTTAATTTTTGCACTAAAAAAAATTGAAACCCCTCTTGTATTATATATGCAAGAAGATTATTTTATAGAAAATTATGTAAATAATATTGAAATTGAAGATTTTGTAAAATTAATGATTGAGGATAAAGATATATCATACATAGGTTTAACTGACAGTGGAAATTATCCACCATTTCAACCAACAGAAAAGGATAGGCGGTTGTTAAAAGTATCATCAAATGCAAAATATAGAATTTCAACACAAGCAGCAATTTGGAAAAAAGAAGTATTGGAATCATATTTATTACCCCACGAAAATGGCTGGATGTTTGAAATATTTGGAACAAAAAGATCTTATAAAAGAAATGATTTGTTTTTAACCATCAACAGAGACTATTATGCTAACAAACCAATAATATCTTATTTGCTCACTGGAATTATAAAATCTAAATGGCATCAAGGAATTCCAGAGGTATTTATTAAGAATGGTATACAAGTTGATTATAATATTAGAGGGTTTTATAAAGAAAAACACGTCTTTGTCAGAAAAATTGAAACAACCCGCAAATTACTAAGAAATCCAATAAATATTTTTAAATCTTTATTTGCCAAATAGTGGTTAAAAAATCGATTTTATTAACAATCATTTCATTTTTGGTAACTCTCTTAAGTTTTGCAAATCAATTAGTTATTGCTAACTATTTTGGTGCAAACCTACAAATGGATACATATATCTATGCCTCTAACTTACCTTTATTAATATCTGCGATAATAACTTCATCGTTGGGATATTCACTTACACCGTATTTAATAAAACAAAAAAATGAACTTGGAAATAATTATTCTTTTTTTCTTAGTGCATTATTTAAAAAGTTGTCTTTAATTGTAATATTTGTTTATTTAATTTTAATATTTCTCTCTTTTTTATTAATATATAAAGGGTTCATAATCAAAAACTATAAAATAGCTATAATTGTATTTTTAATCTCATGTATTATTTCAATATTGAATGTTTTGCAAGCTTTTTTTAATAGTATTTTTAATTCCGAAAGTAATTTTTATTATCCAATATTTTTAAGTTTTCTACCATATTTGTTCGCTTTAATATTTATATCCTTCTTTCACCAAACGTTTGGTGCTATATCAATATCAATTGGCCTATTTCTGGGTTCTTTGTTTTCAAGTATATTGTCCATGATTATTTTAAAAAAAATAATCATTTTTGAAAATTTCAAAAAATCAAATGAATTTAAATCTATTAAAGAATTTCTATATAAACTTCCTGCGGTAGCAATTTCAATGCTTTGTTTTTCTATATATCAGACAATTGACTCGTTTTGGGCTACCCAATTGGGGACATCAAACCTTTCATATTTGGGTTACTGTCAACGCCTATTAATTGCTTTGGGTGCATTGGTTATAACTGGTCCTTCAACGATTTTGATTCCTCGACTTACTCGTTCAATTGAAGAAGGCAGAAATGAAGATTTTTTAAAAGATATAAGCTTAATATTAAAGCTTGTTATTGCACTTTCATCTTTAGTTGCAGTTATCGGTTCAATTATTGGAAAAGAAGTTATTACATTACTATTTCAACGTGGTGCATTTGAAATTAAAGATTCGGTAAATGTTGCAAATATTTTACCTTATATGTTGATAGGAATGGTATTTATGCTATGTGTTGTTATGCTCTTTCGTGCCTTTTTTACTAGAAATTTTAAAAATGAAGTTGTTATGTTAGGGTTATTATCAACTTTATTTTATTTTACATTTAGTGGAATAGGATCAAATTATTTAGGTATAAAAGGAATTGCGATTAGTTATATAATTACATGGGTTTTAATATTTATAATTTCAATTCATTTAATTTTTAAAGAGAATAGTCATTATATTTTAAATTATAATAATTTTCTTTTTCTAATAAAACATTTAATTACACTTTTTATAGTTTCATTAGTTGTTTATTCAACTAGATTTATATTTAATGAAATTAAGTATGAATCAATATTTTTTAACAATCTAATTATAACAACATTAATAGGTATAATTGGTATACTTACATTTTTCATTTTTTCACTTTTTGTATTTAGAACAGATGAAATTATTTTACTATATAAAAATGTTTTTCAAAAAAAATCAAGTTTATCTTAATATCCTTGTATCAGAGTTTTATAATTACTTAAAATGAATTGAAGAAAAAAATGGATTTATTATTAATTATAGGATTCACTTTGTTTATAATTATTTCCTCAATTTATATTTTGAAAAAAAACATACTATTTGGTATCTTGTATGTTTTTCTTTTCATTTATTCTATTTTTGCAGAAATTGGATATTGCTTTTTCCCGGAATTCTCTGAACTAATAAATGCTTATTTTGGAAAAAAAAGCTTTTACACTTTTTATTTTTATAACTTCTTTTCTTTTTCTTTATTTTTTTTATTATTTGTTTTGTTTTATAAAAAAATTCAAAAAGAAAGAAAGTATGAAATTAAATTCGATAAAAATGCTTCAATTTTTTTATTTTTTATATTATATATTTTATTATACTATACATATCTTATAGGATATTTTATATTTAATTATAATACAATAGATTATCAAAATGCTTCTGATCCAATATTTTTACAATCTTCTTCAATTTTTTATAAAACTTTCGCAATATTTTATAAATCACTTGTAGGTTATGGAATAATTTTTTATGTTCAAATGAAGCTGAAGAAAACCTATAATAGGATTTCGTATTTTTCTTTTTCAGCTTTAAGGTTTTTAAATATTTTTAATATAATTATATTATTTATAATATCAACTAAAATAGGAAGTAGAACTGATATCTTAGCTTTCATTATAGGTGTAATTATTTTCGAATCAATTAATGGGCTAAACAAAAAAACTATATTTTATTTAACTAGCTTAAGTTTATTAATAGGAGTATTTCTGTTATTTCTTGAGCAAAAAAGATTAGGTGAAGTGAATTCTACCGTTGAAGTTACTTTATCTCAGAAAATATTATTGAAAGATTATTTTGCGCCAGCACACTTATTATTTACTGCTATTAATTATGATTTTATAGATCCGATTTTAGTATTAAAATCTAATTTTGCAAATTCTCTAATTTTACTTAATGTTGATTATCTCCAAATGCCAATTACAGAATTAATAGCACCTGGAGTTGCGAATCGATCTCAAGGTTTTGCCTTTTACTTATTTACAGAGGGATATATTTTCATGGGATTTTTTGGATTTATTTATAATGCATTAATGTTATTTTTCGGTTTATTTATATGGTATAAAATTTATAATTCAAATTTCAAGCCATTTAGAATTATGATTTTAACTATTATGTGTACACAAGTTGCAAATTTGGCCAGAAGTCAGAGTTCCTATTTTTATAAAGATATTTTAGTTATATTCATTCCAATTTTTTTATTCATCTACCTATCATCGGGCCTTAGGCCAAAGTTCTCTTCTTTTAATTCAAAAAATATTTTTTAATCTCAATAGTTTAATTTTGAAAATTTGGTTAATTAATGCATATGGAAATTTACCAACTGAAGGTTGGAGTGAGTATAGAACGACATTAATGGCAAATGCACTTAGTGAAGCAGGGCATGAAGTTGTATGGTGGGTGTCAAATTTTGAACATCGCTCAAAAAAATTTAGATCAGAAGGATGGAAAGATATTCGTATTAATGAAAATTTCACAATTAAAATTGTTCCATCTACTTCTTATTTGAAACATATTTCATTTGCAAGAATTAAATATGAACGAACCTTTTGTTATAATCTATTTTATAAAATATTAGAAATCAATGAAAGACCAGATTTCGTTATTGTTGGAGAACCTGCATTGTTTACTAGTGATATAATTTCTAAATTAATAAAACATTTAAATACACGAATTATAATAGATATTATTGATTTGTGGCCTGAATTATTTAAAATATTTTTACCAAACAGTTTAAAGAGGTTTGATAGGTTATTATTTTGGCCATTTTATTACAGGCGTAGTTTATTTTTAAAAAAGGCAGACGCAGTCATAGCAGTCTCCAATGACTATTTAGAATTAGGTAAAAAATGTTCTTATGCAAAATTTTATGAAACAATTTATTGGGGTTTAAATTCAAAAAGACTTGAAAAAGTTTATTCAAATGAACAAATTGATATAGAATTTACAAAATATAAAATACCCTCCAAAAAACCTACTGATTTTTATGTAGTATATGCAGGTACGCTTGGTGAAAATTATGATATTTCAACAATATTAAAGGTCGCTTTAAATTTAAAAATTAATGGACAAGACAATATCAAAATAATTATTGCTGGAGACGGCCCACTAAAAAATACCATTACTAGTTTCATTTTAGAACATAATCTACAAAATATTTATTTTATAGGAAGAATTAACAACGATGCTTTACATTCCATATTTTCTGTTTGCGATTTGTCTTTATGTACATATGTAAGTAATTCCACGGTTTCAATGCCAATTAAATTTTATGATTATATCTCTGCTGGTTTACCTATATTAAGTTCTTTAAATCGTGAAATTGGTAGTTTAATACTTAAACATAATATTGGAAATTTGTATACAAGTGAAAATTTTCTAGAACTTGAGAAGAAAATTATTTATTTATCTAATAATAGAAGTATAGTTAATGAAATGAAACAAAATACAACAAATTTAGCAAGAGAATTTTCATACGAAAAGCAATATCTAAAAATTGTGAATCTAATTAATAAAATGAATTAAATGTATCCATTTTTTAAAAGTACCTTTGATTTTATTACAGCTTTTATTTTAATTGTAATATTATTTCCAATTTTATTAATTATATCAATAATTATAAAACTTACTAGTCGTGGCCCAATTATATTTCTTCAAAAAAGACTAGGTATTAAAGGCTCAATTTTTAATATTTACAAGTTCAGGACAATGTTTCACGATTCTCCTGATTTAAGAAATCCAGATGGGACCACATTTAATTCACCAAAAGATTTTCGCGTGACAAAGTTTGGCAAATTTTTACGTGAAACTAGTTTAGATGAGCTTCCCCAATTGATCAATATTCTTAGATTTGAAATGAGTTTTGTTGGACCTAGGCCAGAATTGGTTGAATCTCTAGAAACACACACAGAGTATGAATTTAAAAGATTATTAATTAAACCCGGTATAACAGGTTTATCTCAAGTTCAAGGAAGAAATATGATAGATATCAGACAGCGTAGAATAATAGATGTTAATTATCAAAAAAAATATAACTTTATATTAGACATAAAAATTATATTTAAAACAATTTTTTTAATCGTTTCACAGAAAACAATTTATACAAAAAAATAAAAAAGTAAAAAAATGGAAAAAAAAGATTTTATTGAAAAATTTGAACAAATTTTTGACGATGTAATACCAGGAACTTTAAATGGAAATACTATTTTCAGGGAAATCGAAGAATGGAACTCATTAATGGCTTTAGCGTTAATTGCTATGGTTGATGATGAGTTTGATGTTTCTTTAAACGGTGATAATATCAGAAATTCGACTACAATAGATGATTTATTTGATGTAATTAATAAAAAATAATATTATTATATTATGAAAATGATTCCAAATGTAAATTATTTTGATCAAGATGTATTTAATATTGAAGAAAACACTGTTTTTAAAAATACTTGGTTATTTGCAGGATTAAAAACTGAAATCCCTAATAAAAATGATTACATTACATATAGTGTTGGTAGTCGTTCTTTTATATTATATAACAATGGAGATAATATAAAAGTATTTCAAAATTTATGCCCACATAGGTTTTATAGAATATTTAATTCTCCTAAAGGAAACTCATCATTGATTTGCGGATTTCATAGTTGGTGTTTTAATGGAGAAGGAAAAAATCTTTCTTCAAATATAAAAAATGATGACGAACTCATTGATAAATTTTCATTAAAAACATATCCCACAAGATTTATTGGCGAATTTGTTTTTTTTACTTATGGAGACGAAAATAATATAACTAATATTGAAGATCAACTGGGTGATTCTATATATTTTTTGGAACAAATATCATCATTAATTGGAAAGAAGATCTACGTCGATGAATTGCCTCATAAATGTAATTGGAAGTTTATATGTGAAAATGTAGTCGACAATACACATTGTTTTTCTCTACATAAAAACACTTTAATGAAGTTAGGTTATTGTAATTTGAAAGAGCTTAAAATGGAAAAATTCAATAACAATTCAATAGTTACAACACCGAATAAGTTTAAGGATCAATATATTAAAAGAGAATATTTTTTAAATAAGTTCATACCTAGAAAAGTAAAAACAGACATTTACCAACATGCATTTATTTATCCTAATTTAACGGTCGCGATTTTTGAAGGCTTAAATATTACTATTGGAAGTATAAATCCGATGACCTCTGAATCTACAAATTATAAATTGTCTTTTTATCAAACTGGATTTGATGAAAATGAAATTATTTCAAATTTGTCTGGAAAGATCTTATCTGAGATGGAAAAAGATACTATTGATTTTGGAAATCTTGTGTTTGAGGAAGATAGAATAATTTTGGAGGTTTTACAAAACTCAATAAAAGAGGCCTCCCATGAAGGGATGATTTTTGATTCTGAAGATAGAATAAAATGGTTTTTTGAAGCTTATTTAAAAACATATAACTATGGCTAATTTTGAAAAAGAAAATATAGAGATTGAAGCAATAGCTTGTGCAGTCCCTAAAAAAAGAGAAATAAACAAAGAAAATAAAATTTTCACAACAATTGAAGTAGAAGATTTCATAAAAACAACTGGTGTAGAAGAATTCAGGGTTGCGCCCCAAGAGGTAACAACATCAGATTTGGCCTATGCTGCAGCTAATGAATTATTTACTTCAAGTAAAATCTCAAGAGATGAAATTGATATTTTAATTTTTGTTTCTCAAACTCCTGATTATTTATTCATTCCCAATACTGCCCCAATACTACAACACAAACTGGGATTATCAATGAGTTGTATGTCATTCGATGTGCCATTAGGCTGTTCAGGATTTGTATATGGACTTAACATAGCTTCATCATTACTTTCTAATAAATCATTAAGAAAAGCACTAGTTATATGCGGTGATACTCCAAGCAAAACTCAATATTATAAAGATAAAAGTGTAGCAATGTTATTTGGAGATGCTGTCTCAGCTGTTATTTTAACTAGGTCTAATAATGACTCAAAGATTAGTTTTTCTATTGGAAGTGATGGAAGCGGTTATAAAGCTATAATGATTCCAGATGGTGGTTATCGTAGTCCTTTTAATAATAAGAGTTTGGATATTGAACAAGGGAAAGATGGTAATTATAGGAGAGCATGTGATGTTGTTTTAGATGGTATGGATGTTTTTAGTTTTGGAATTACAAGAGCTCCGAAGTCAGTAAAAGAGATTTTAACTTTTTCTAATATAGAAATTAATGCAATAGATTTTTTTGTGTTTCATCAAGCTAATCTTATGATGAATGAGCTGATAAGAAAAAAACTTAAAATCCCCATTGAAAAAGTACCATACAGTATTATTAAATATGGAAATACAAGTTCTGCATCTATTCCACTAACAATTGTTACAGAACTTGGGCCTAAATTTTCATATTCCAACAAAAATATTTTGGCTTGTGGTTTTGGAGTTGGTCTCTCATGGGGTTCAATGATTTTTAAACTTTCAAATACCTTAATACTACCAATTATAGAACTATGATTAATAAATTTTTATTAGAAGGAAAAAAAATTCTGATCACAGGTGCTTCATCAGGTATTGGAAAATCTACAGCAATAGTTTGTTCTCAATTAGGTGCTCAGGTAATTATTACTGGAAGGAATTTAAATGCATTGAATGAAACATTTGAACAATTATCCGGCATCGGTCACAATTTTTATTGCGGAGATCTTAATAATGAACAATTCCTCCAAGATTTATGTAATATTTGCCCAGCAATTGATGGGTTAGTTAATTCAGCTGGTATTAATTTAAATGTGCCATTTAAATTTACAAAAAAAGATGATTTTAAAAACGTAATGAAAACAAATTTTGAAACACCTGCTTTATTGTTACAAAGTCTTTTGAAACAAAAAAAAATATCAAAAAAATCATCAATTGTTTTCGTGTCATCTATATCTGGCATCACTTGCACTGCAACTGGAATTTCTATTTATAGTGCATCTAAAGGAGCTATTTCTTCAATAATCAGAGTATTAGCTCAAGAATTAGCATCCAACAAGGTTAGAGTTAATGCGGTTTGTCCAGGTATGGTAAAGACAGAAATGACAATGAATAATACTACATATACAAAAGAACAGTTAGAATTTGATGAAAAAAACAATTATCCATTAGGATATGGTATTCCTGAAGATGTTGCATTAACAATTTCGTTTTTATTGTCAGATGCTAGTTCTTGGATTACTGGTACTAATTTGATAATTGATGGAGGTGCTTCCACACACTAATTAAATTTAAATACATAATATGAAATCAATTATTTTTAATAACCAGGAATTAATTAAAACATATAATTCAAGAATTCCAATTTATTTATACGGTAACGGAACATATTCCAAAATTATTGAAGCTGAACTTTCTCGAATTGGCGTTAAATCTTTAGCGAATATTGTTGATGATGAGCACTACTCAAAAAAAACTGAATTTGACAATAGGTGGGCATCTTTAAACAATACAGCAGTAAAGGAAGTCATTAAAAAGTCTGATTTGAAGCAATTCGATTTTAAATTTGCTGTTGTTCTAGCAATTAACGGAAAATTTGATTCTTTTGATTTTGAAAACTGCGTTAACACTTTTTTTGTAGATGGGATGCTTGGAGATGCTTGGGCTGAATTTAATCTTTCATGGTTAGATGACAATTCTGAAGATATTGGTAGAGTAAAAGAAATGTTGGATAGAGAATCCTTGCAAGTATTCAATGCATTTATTAACAGAAGGTTAAATTTTACAAACGATACTAGTAGCTTTTCAAGTAAACCTATTTATTACAATGATTTAATAGATTTAAAGAAAAATCATACTGTCCTTGATTGTGGGGCTTATACTGGCGATAACTTATTAGACTTTCTAGAATGCAATAGTAACTCAACCTACATTTGTTTAGAACCTGACAAAAAAAATTACAACGAAATTTTAAATTTAATTAAAAAAGAGGATTTAAAAAATATTATAACATATAATATAGGAGTTTCAGATAAAAAGGAAGTTGTTAAATTTAAGTCTAATCAAGGATTAACTTCTTTAATAACAGAAGATGGTGATACTGAAATAATAGTTGATGCTATTGATGATATTATTAATCTACCAATTACTATAATAAAAATGGATGTAGAGGGTCAAGAGTTACCTGCATTAATAGGAGCAAAAAATACTATTAAAAAAAATTTACCAATATTATTGATTTCCTTATACCATAAACCTAGTGATTTGTTTACCGTACCATTATATATAAATCAAATCTCAAATCAGTATGAATTTAAGTTATTACAACACTATACTGACCCTTCGATGGGGACTCCACTTACTGATTTAGTTTTATATTGCTTGCCAAAAAATACGTAATGTTAACATACTCAATAAACGAATCGAGCATACTAAATTATAATATATATCGGTATACAGGAAAAAAAATGCCAGATATAAGTATTCTTGAAAATGAAATTATTCAAAATCAAGCAGATATTGTTATTTTAAGAATTTCATCAAGTTGTCAAAATGAATTATTTTTATTAGATAACTTGGGTTTTAATTACTATTTAGCAGATACTTTGATTGAATATACATTCAAAATCAAAGATAATTACATTCCCAAGCGCTTATGTGACACAACTAATATTGATTATGAAATTGTTGATAATGTTGAAAAATTAGAAATCACGAAAAAACTTCTGCACGAAATTTTCATCAATTACTCAAACCATTACTCGTCTAATCCATTTTTAAAAACCGATGATTCAATTGAAATCTACATTAAATGGCTTGATGATTGTTACTTAAAAAATGGACTAATTTTTTTATGTAAATTTAAAAATCAATATTCAGGTTTTTTTTCAGGTAACATAAATAATGATATTTTTATCGGTGGACCAGGCGGAGTTCTACCTGCATTTGAAGGAGAAGGAATTTATCTCGATGCTCATATTTATTTACCAAGCATTTTGAAATCAAAATATAATATAAATAAATGTAGATCAGGAACACAAATTCAAAATCACGTAGTTCAAAAACAATGGTCATTACTTAATTGGAGTTTAACGTACTCATGGATAACAGTGCATATAAATCCTTTTATTAAAAATTCAATTAATAATGGCATAAGAAAATTAGAAATTGAAACAAATGAAATTTCTAATTCTAGTTTATTGCTATTTTTTAATAATAAATATTTTAAAAAACGTATGATCTTAAAACAAAAAATTGATTTTTTAAATTATAATTTTAAAAATTCAATTTTTTATTATATATCTAATTTCATCCCAGATCAGAAAAATTTAAATCTTTATCACATTCAAATAAATTTGCTTGATAGTGATAATAATTATTTTGCAACAATTTCAACATTGATAAAATGAAAATTATACCATTTTCGCCTCCTTACATAGACAAAGATGTAATTAGTGAAGTTAATCAAACTTTAACTTCTGGCTGGATAACAACTGGACCTAAAGTAAAATTGTTAGAAGAAGAATTTAATAATTATATAAATTGTCAAAAAACTATTTGTGTAAATTCTTGGACATCTGGTGCAATCCTTGTTTTAAAATGGTTGGGAATTGGAAAAGGTGATGAAGTTTTAATTCCTGCATATACATATAGTGCTACAGCATTAGCTATACTTCATGTTGGAGCTAAGCCTGTTTTTATTGATGTAATGAATGATTTTACAATTGACTACAACCAAATTGAAAAAAAAATAAATTTAAAAACAAAAGCAATTATACCAGTTGATTTTGCTGGATGGCCCTGTGATTATGATGAAATAAATAAAATAATTAACAAAAAAACCATAAAAAAATTATATAAACCAAAAAATGACATTCAAAATAAATTCAATAGAATAGTAGTTATTTCTGATGCAGCACATTCTTTTGGCGCAATTTATAAAGAAAAAAAAATAGGTATACTCGCAGATGTCACAATTTTTTCATTACATGCGGTAAAGAATTTAACTACTGCAGAAGGCGGGGCAATTTGTTTGAACTTACCCAAATCTTTTAATGTAGATGCAGTATATAAGGATTTGAAGTTGTTGTCCTTAAATGGACAAACAAAAGATGCGTTATCAAAAAATAAACCAGGTGCTTGGAAATATGATATCATTTCACAAGGCTTAAAAATAAATATGCCAGATATATGTGCTGCTATTGGACTAGCACAAATTAGAAAGTACGACAATAAAATATTATTAAAAAGAGAAATAGTAGCTAATACATATTTAGAGTATTTAGAAAATTTTAACTTTATACAATTACCGAGTTTAACTAATTTAAATAAAGCAACAAAGTCAAGTTTTCACATTTTCCCAATCAAATTTGTTGGTATAACTGAAGAACAAAGGGACCATATAATAGATGAAATTTCAAAAGAATCAATATCTGTTAATGTTCATTTTATTCCTCTTCCGTTACTTTCATTATTTAAAAAATTAGGTTATAAAATGAAAGATTATCCTGTTTCTTATGATAATTATTCAAGAGAAATCTCTTTACCAATTTATCCTCAGTTGACAAAAAGCCAAATTAAATTTATTTGCAAAATTGTTATTAAATCGTATAACAAAGTAAAAGCAGACACAATCACAAAATAAAAACATATGGAATTAACTAAAAAAATCATATCTATAATTGCTGAATCATTAGAAGTAACAGAAGATCAACTTACAGAAGAAACCGCGATCGGTGATATTCCGGAATGGAATTCACTTGGTCATATCGTTATAATATCCAGTTTAGAGAAAGAATTTTCAATCAATTTTGATCCAGAAATTATTATGGATCTTGAGGATGTTAGTGACATTGTTGCAGCAATCGAAGATAGATTAAAAAACAATTAAGGTGCCTCAACTTCAGAGCGTAGAATACAATGTTTTTCAATGGGCTAAAGTAACCCCAAACAAAACAGCCATCTATTTTAAGGATGAACTTATTTCTTATTCGCAATTAGCCTTAAATATTCTTAAAGTATCACATTTACTATCAGCTAAATATTCTCTAAAAAAGGGAGACATCGTATTTTTGATAGCGGATAAAACCCCAACCTTCATTTACAACTATTTCGCTTTGCACTTATCAGGAGCTGTTGCCGTTATGATCGATCCTGAGATAACCGCTCAACGGTTTGATATGATAAAATCCCTCACCCAGCCCCGGTTTATTTTTGGGAATCCAACCAAAGCCATTCCCAGAGAATATGTAACTGAAATGACTTCAATAGAAAGTTCTGATCTTAACGTAAGTTTTGATGAAGTTATATTCCCTGATTTGCAGGATAAAGCTGATATTTTGTTTACTACCGGTACCACCGGCACTCCCAAAGGTATTTATCTTACTAATGGAAACATTGCAGCTGCAGTGCGAAATATTAATAGTTTTATTCAAAACACAGAAACTGATGTTGAGTTGCTTGCACTTCCAATCAGTCATTCCTTCGGATTGGGTAGAATACGATGTATACTGTCGGCAGGTGGTGCTATTATTTTAACAAACGGATTTGCGAACATCAAGGGGTTCTTTCGGCTTATAGAAGAATTGCACGTCACGGGTCTTGCATTTGTACCATCAGCCTGGGCCTATATCAAAAAAATGAGTGCTAACCGAATAAGCGATTTTACTCATCAGTTAAAATACATCGAAATCGGAAGTGAGCACATGTCGGTTTCTGATAAAAAACAACTAGCGGAATTATTGCCACTCACCCGTATTTGTATGCATTACGGATTAACAGAAGCATCTCGTTCTGTTTTTCTGAATTTTAAAAATGATTGCCAAAACCTGGATACACTGGGTAAAGCATCTCCAAACGTTGAGGTGGAGATTATAGGTGAATCGGGCGAATTGTTAGGCGAAAATTGTGAAGGCGAAATATGTATCAAAGGAGATCATGTAGCTCGTTTATATTTTGGATTGTCTGAAGAGGAAGTAAAAGACTTTTTCTTCCAAGACTATATTCGAACAGGAGATTACGGGGTAAAATTAGAAAGTGGATACCTAAAGATTGTTGGCCGTAAAAAGGAAATGATAAATGTAGGAGGAAAGAAAGTTTCTCCCATTGAAATTGAAGAAATACTAAATACAATGAACGGCATTACGGCTTCTGCCTGTGTGGGAATTCCTGATCCTAATGGGGTTTTGGGAGAGGTAGTAAAGGCTTTTATAGTCGGTGACGCCTTGCTGTGTGATATGATTGAAGTCAAAAATAAAATTACATCATCTCTCGAATCGTATAAATGGCCTGTTGAGTATGTCTGGATTGATGCCATACCCAAAACTGAATCCGGAAAAATCAAAAGACTCGAACTTAAAAATAAGTATTAAAATATGTGGGAACCTAGTGGTTTATATTCCAAATTTGTCCTCAAAATGCCGACTCTTCTTTTTGGAAAGAATGCATTAAACGGTTTGAAAAATTTTTCGGCATCCAAAGTTGCAGTTGTTCACGGAGCAAGTCTGTCTGAGGATTTAAAAAGTAAAATTAAAAGTGCCATATCCTCTTTTGAAGTCATTTTCATCGAAAAAAGTTGGGGAGGAGAACCCGAGTTAAATACTCTCAAGGATTCCTTAAGCAAGGTAGAGGTATTTAAGCCGGATGTGATAATTGCTGTTGGTGGAGGAAGTGTTATTGACGGTACCAAAATGCTAAGAGCATTCTATGAATTTCCGTATTTGAATGTTCAGACACGCAACTTCAATATGCTCAACTTTAGCACACGTTTTATTGCAATACCAACAACAATCGGAAGTGGTGCTGAAATATCTTCGGCTTCAGTTTTGTACGATCAGGAACAAAAAACAAAAGACTTTTTTATCTCTCATTCGTTTATCCCGGAAATTATTATTCTTGACCCTCGATTTATTTTGGAAGCTCCACATAATATTTTATTTTCAACAATGGTGGATGCTATATCACATGTGGTCGAAGGTTATGTTTCGTTATTAGATAATCCGGTTGTAGATATTTATGCCGAGAAGGCTTTACAATTAATCGCTGAAAATTGGGAGGCGTTTAAAACTACCAGAACCTTTGAGTCGGCACAGAACCTGCAATTTGCAGCAGTTTTGGCCGGTCTTGTCCAAAATCATTGTATTGTTGGAGCTGCTCACGGACTTGCTCATCAGTTAAGTTCCTACGGTTTTTCACATTCCTCTGCTATTTCGATGGTACTTAAAGCGGTAGTTAATAAAAATGCAGGAAACCCTGATGTTAAACGTAAATACGAGAAACTTGCCTCAGCTTCCGGAATAACAGATGGAGTTGAAGGGCTTGGTAAACTCATCGAGGCTGTGTCTGATGTCTCAAATAATCAAAAAGACAAAGAACGTTTTAAATCATTGTTGAACACAATACTCAATAATGATGTTTTCTTTTCCAATGCTATGAAAGACAAGGGTGCAAAAGGAAACCCTTTACCGTTATCCGAGTCGTTTTATAAAGAAATATTACATTCAATATGATTACCAGCGTGAGTAAAACAGATGCTTTATTGGAATCTAAACCGTATTCGTATGACGTGTTGCAAAGAAGAACATTGTTTAATGAATCATTGATTGAGGAATTAATTCATCACTACAACAACAATAAATATTACCGAAAATTTTGTGAAAGAAAAGGATTCAATCCGGAAACCTTTTCGGGGGATATTTCAGATATACCGGCCGTTGCTGTCAGTGTATTCAAAGAACTTGGTTCCATACTCAGGTCTGTTGATACAGATGATATCAAAATATCACTACAATCATCAGCTACCTCTGGAGTGCCTAGCACTGTTGTGTTGGATAAAATAACTTCCAAACGACAGTCGAAAGCAATGATAAAGGTGGTTCAGGAATTTATTGGTAGAGAACGTAAACACTTTATTATTTGTGATGTTAAGCCTAAGCCCGAAAATTTAAAATTGTTGGGTGCCCGATTTGCAGCCATAGGAGGGTATCTCAACTTTGCCAACTCGGCGGAATATATTTTGGATGTTAATGAGAAAAATGAGTTTGTGTTTGATGCCGATAAGCTTGCCAAACACATAGCTTCTTTAGACCCAAATCAACCAATTGTATTTTTTGGTTTTACATATATACTTTTTGCTCAAATCATAAAACTGTATACTAGCTCTACTCTTAACTTCACATTACCTAAAGGCTCCAAGCTTATTCACATAGGTGGATGGAAGAAACTGGAGAATGAAAAAGTCACTAAAGATGTGTTTAATGAACAGACTGAAAAACTTTTTGGTCTTGAGAAGGGAAATGTAATTGACATTTACGGTTTCACAGAACAAATGGGATTAAATTATCCTGATTGTAAATGTGGTTACAAACATACTTCTTCTTATTCTGAAGTTATTGTGAGAGACCCTGCAACCAGTGCTGTTTTGCCTGCAGGAGAAATAGGTGTTCTGGAGTTCGTATCTCCAATTCCTCATTCATACCCCGGAAATGCTGTGTTAACAGATGACATGGGTTTAATTACTGATGAGCCTTGCGAATTTGGATTACAAGGTACGAGATTTAAAATTTTGGGACGATTAAAGAAAGCTGAAATCAGAGGATGTGGTGATATTTTAGGTTCCAAAATGATATCTGTGAATTTTGACAATACCAAATCGTCAAATTCACCTATTAGGGTTATTCATCATCAGCATGAACTTGATTATGAAGCAAAAGATAACAAAGTACTTGAGCAAATTATTGGTTCGTTAAAACAAGAACAAAATTGGTTACGTAATCAACCAATTGATGCTTTGATTGGACTGGTTGGTAAAGCTGCAACTAAATGGGCTGCGGCTGAAGGTGAATTGGAAAGTCTGAAAGATAATGGCTTGGGTTTTCTTGCTAATTGGTGCTCTTCAGAACATTTGAATCGAATCAGTACAATAGGGTTGAGGGGAAATAGATTTCATGCAGAACAATACTTATCCTTGCACGGTTCCCGAAAAGAGTTTATCAAAGCCAATCAAAGAGGTTTGGTTTGCCACTGGCTTGCCGGAAACGTTCAGGTATTAGGTATGTTCGCTTTGGTTCAGTCAATCTTGACAAAAAATGTGAATTTACTGAAAATATCTTCTAGAGATGATGGTGTTTTTATGAAGTTATTATCAGCATTTAAAGATGTTAAATTTGTTACTCGTGGTGGTTATCGTATTAACGGTAATGATTTACTTAAAACTATATCCATAGTATATTTCGAGCACACCAATATAGATGCTGGTAGGTTAATGTCTAAAAACGCAAATGTAAGAATTGCGTGGGGTGGACGAGAAGCTGTTGAAACGGTTGCTTCTTATCCAAAGAACTATGATACTGAAGACATCATTTTCGGTCCGAAGATTTCTTTTTCCGTTGTTGCGAACGATGTTTTGGTTGACGAGCGTGCTGCTAAAAAACTAGCTCGCAAAGTAGCCGTTGATTCTAGTATTTTTGATCAAACAGGATGTGCTTCTCCACATAATTTATATATTGAGGAAGGAGGGGTAATTTCTCCGCTTCAATTTACAGAATACTTGTCGGGTGCAATGGCAAAAGTAGCATTACAAATACCTAAAGGAGAAACGTCTGTTGAACAGATTTCAAGCATTCACTCTATACGTGGATTGTACGACTTTAAAGGTAGAGTATGGGCAAGTTCCGATTCTACCTGGACCGTGTTGTTCGATGAAGAAAACTTTTTGTCGCCCCCTGTTTATTCCAGAGTAATTACTGTTCATTCTGTGAAGCATATCAATGAGGCACTCTCTTTTGTGTCGGATGATATTCAAACAATAGGTATTGCTGCGACCGGAGTAAAAGGGCTTGAGTTTGCTGAACGTGCTGCTGACGCAGGTGTAATGCGCTGCCCTGATCTCGGAAAAATGTTAAATTTTGAATCACCATGGGATGGTATTATTTTAATGGATAGATTAGTAAGATGGTCAACCTTTGGTGGTCCATTGGTTTAAAAAGTATTAAGTATGATGTTACGATTTAAAAACAAAAAAATTACCGGCATTCTCTCCGTTCTTCCTGCAAATGAAGTGGCATTTGAAGATGAAATGCATAACTATGACTTTAGCCCGAAACAATCTCTGAGGTTAAAGAGCGTATTAGGTTTTGGTAAACACAGAATTGTAAAAGGGCCGGCTTGCGTGTCTGACCTTGCTGTGGAAGGATTCTCTTATTTGTTTAATAATAATTTACTTCAAAGAGACGAGGTAGATGCCGTTATTTTGTTGACGAATACTCCTGACTTTATTTTTCCTCCAACATCCAATATCATTCAATCTAAGTTGGGCTTAAAAAAAGATACGATTTGTTTGGATATCAATCAGGGGTGTGCTGGCTTCATGGTAGGATTGATGCAGGCATTCATGATTCTTGAACAAACATCTGTAAAAAAGGTTGCGATTGTAACTGCGGATGTTATCAGTCGAAAATCCTCTATTAAGGATAGAAATTTTTATCCCTTATTGGGTGACTCCGCTGCCATAACAATTGTAGAAAATGCTCCTTCGGATGATATTCATTTGTTTGTGAAGATGGATGGTGATGGATCTAACGCTATTATTATACCTGCAGGTGGTATGCGAATACCTTATTCAGTCGAGACAGAAGTTATGGTTAAAGATGAGGCCGGCAATACTCGAAATCAGAATCATATTTTTATGGATGGCACCGAAGTATACAACTTTGTAATGCATGAGGTCCCACCTATGTTCGCGGAATTATTTGACACTTACGGTATGACATTTTCTCAAGTAGATTATTTTATGTGCCACCAACCAAATCGTTTTATGTTGGAGCGTCTTGCTGATAAACTTCAAGTGCAGTATGACCAGATGCCCAATAATCTTGTTGAAAATTATGGTAACTCTGCAAGTTCAACTATCCCTAATATCATAACTCTTAATTTGGGTTTAAGTCTAGAAACTGGTTCAAAAAAACTCTGTATGGCTGGTTTTGGAGTGGGACTTGTGTGGAGTTCAACTATCATGGAAGTAGGCAATCTAAGCTTTTGTAGAAAAATTGATGTCGATCTTTAATGAAACCAAATTTTGTAGCAAAGGTTGATCAGATTATAAATCCTCATTTTGAATCTAATACATATGTTATTTATAAAGACCAAAATGATTTGGTGGTAATTATTGACCCCGGTGACATAGATTCAAAATCATTAATTGATTTTTTATTAAAAAAAAATTTCAAAAACTATAATATCATATTAACTCATGAACATTATGATCACATTTCTGGCTTGAAGCCATTGTGTTCCTTGTTTGATGTCAATTTATTTCTTTCAAGTTCTTGTTTTCAAAATTTAAATAATCCCAAAAAAAATTTATCAGAATACCTTGATGTTGATATATTAGATGAATTGTCACCAAGAAATTTTCATATCGTCGATGATAATGAAGTAAAATTAATTGGGGACTATTTTTTCAAATTTTTTTATACACCTGGTCATAGTGAGGGAAGTATGTGTATAGGATTAAATAATGCTATTTTTACCGGAGATACATTGATAGAAAACCATAAAACTATAACCAATCTACCAGGGGGGAATAGATACATCTATAAAAAAACTAAAAGCAAATTGGAAGAATTTTTAATTGATTATGAAATAGTTTATCCTGGACATGGATCTATTATAAAAAATAATTTATAAAATGAAATCTAAAATTTGGCTTTCTTCTCCTCATATAGGAAGTACAGAGCTTCAGTATGTGAATGAGGCCTTTGCAACTAACTGGATAGCCCCATTGGGTCCTCATGTCAATGCTTTTGAACAAGGTTTGCAAGAACAGACCCAAACAAAACACGCTGCTGCTTTATCATCTGGTACTTCTGCAATACATTTGGCATTAATATTATTAGGCGTAAAATCTGGTGATAATGTATTTTGTCAATCAATAACTTTTTCGGCATCAGCTAACCCAATTGCTTATCAAGGCGCTACACCAGTATTTATTGATTCCGAGAGGGATACTTGGAATATGGATCCTGATTTATTAAAAATCGCATTGCAGGAAGCATCTCTAAACGGAAAGCTGCCTAAAGCAATTATCCCAGTTCATTTGTATGGAATGCCTGCAAAAATGAATGAAATAATATCAATTGCAAATGAGTATGGTGTGCCTGTAATTGAAGATGCCGCTGAGGCATTGGGTGCAAACTTTAATGGGAAACCTTGTGGTAGCTTTGGAACATTTGGTGTTTTGAGTTTTAATGGAAATAAAATTATTACAACATCAGGGGGAGGGGCTTTATTGTCTGAAGACGCTGAAATGATTGAAAAAGCAAGATTTTTATCAACTCAAGCAAGAGATGTTGCACCACATTACCAACATACACATATTGGCTATAATTATAGAATGTCAAATGTACTTGCGGGTATTGGGAGAGGGCAATTAGAGGTTTTGAATGATAGAGTTGAATCTAGAAGAAATAATTTTGAAATGTATCGACAATATTTTTCAAAGCTCAATAAAAAAGGTTTTGAAATTCAATTTCAAGAAGAATCAGAAGGATATTTTTCCAATCGTTGGCTTACTTGTATTGTTGTAGATCCTACTAAAAACAACGGTTTGACTAGAGAAGTGATTAGGCTTGCAATGGAAGCTGAAAATATTGAAACAAGGCCATTGTGGAAACCAATGCATCAACAACCAGTATTTGCAAGTGTAAAAAACTATTTGAATGGAGTTTCAGATTATTTATTTGAGAATGGATTGTGTTTACCGAGTGGATCTAACTTAATGGAAGAAGAATTTTCTAGAATTTTTAATTGCTTGGATACAATTTTTTCAAAGTACTAAAGATGTATAAACACATAGTCAAGCCATTTGGCGATTTTATAGTTGCTTTAATTCTACTAATAGTTCTTTCCCCGATTATTTTCTTAACTGCCATCTTACTTTTGATAGCGAATAAAGGCAAAGTTTTCTTTTTTCAACAAAGACCAGGCTTAAATAGTAAACTATTTAAAATTGTTAAGTTTAAAACAATGCGTGATGCATTTGATGAAAATGGCAGTCCACTACCAGATGAGGTAAGATTAACTAAAGTGGGAAATATTGTAAGGTCTGCATCATTAGATGAGTTACTTCAATTGGTTAATGTAATTAAAGGAGACATGAGCTTAGTTGGACCAAGGCCCTTGTTAATGCAGTATTTATCAAGATATAGCCCTGAACAAGCTAAACGACATGAGGTAAAACCAGGTGTTACAGGCTGGGCACAAGTAAATGGGCGTAATGCTATTAGTTGGGATCAGAAGTTTATATTTGATGTTGAATATGTAAACAAGCAATCCTTTCTTTTAGATATTAAAATTCTTTGGATGACTTTTATTAATGTTATACAAAGAAAGGGTATCAGCTCTGATGGGCATGTAACAATGGAGGAATTTAGAGGTTAATCTTGCTTAAATAATCTATTATCTTAACCCGCTTTGCGGGTTTTTCTATTTAAATTTGTACCCTATAAACACTAGCATGAAAAAAGCCCTAATCACAGGTATTACAGGTCAGGATGGAGCCTATTTAGCCGAGTTTTTACTCAACAAAGGTTATGAAGTGCACGGTATTAAAAGAAGGTCATCTTTATTTAATACCCAAAGAATTGATCATATCTATGAGGATCCACATATTCCCGATAGACATCTTCATTTACATTATGGTGATTTGTCAGATAGCACCAACTTAATTCGTATTATTCAGGAAGTACAACCCGATGAAATATACAATCTAGGAGCCATGAGCCATGTGCAAGTGAGTTTTGAGGAACCTGAATACACTGCAAATGTAGATGGT
>JACCDH010090931.1_pt1 | contig 25055 bp, 21 predicted proteins | sample 7442481 | NCBI WGS metagenome assembly JACCDH01 (sample SAMN15323433, study PRJNA562643) | freshwater metagenome | isolation source: river surface water | place: USA:Blue River Watershed | collected 2017-08-15
ATAGTATTGCCATATATTGATATTTAGTTTTTCCAATACATCCAATAAATAGTTAAATGTATTCTCGTCACCCTTATCGCAAGCTAAATCAAATAAATTTCTAACATTCCACCACCAATCTTCTCCATCTGCATCCATTTCTCGAATCCCCGCAGCAAGAGGGTTGATTTTGTATTTTTCAAGTATAATTTTAAAACCTCGTAAATCATTGTATTCAAACAATTCTGGTAAAAGTACAAATTTGATAAAATCGTCTACATTTCCTTCGTCATCTATGGTATTTAATATTGTTTGCAACGTTTCATCGACTGGATTATTAACAAATATCTGAATTGCATTTTTTTGTATCTGATTTAATTCATTATAATTATAAGTATCGTTATAATTATAAATATTGTTTTCTGAATAATTCATTTCTATCATCGTTTAACAATTTAAATCCCTAATGAATTGTCTGCTAGGAATTCCAGACCGAATCCAACCTTGCGAAGCGACTTCGGGTATAAGATTTGCCGGATTCTGAATGTGTTTTGCTAGGTGAGGAACTAAAGGAACGAACTGGCCATCAAAAAAAGTTTCAGTAACAGTTCCACAAGGTCGTTCCACACGAGCAAATTCAGAATAAATCAGACCGCTCTCGACATCAGGATTCAGTTTACCACGACCCATGTAAGGAACAGTGGCAAACGGACGGCTCTGAACATGGAGAGGGCATCGCTGTCTGCCTTCTTGAACTTGATTCGTACGTAGCATTGAGTCATCGTCAACCTTTGCATTATTTAATCCAAATCCTTCACGGCCTAATAAAGTGGGATTTGGGAGTTCAACCTTCAATGCATTATCTTGTTTGGGTACTAAGTTACGTGTTTGATATGCACCGGGACCAGATGAATCTTGTATACGTTGAGCAACCTCACATCCATCATCCCATGTACGGGTAAAGGCATTAATTTCAAATTCACCGGGCTGTTTGCTGCCGGAACGAGGAAACGGTGCAGTGGACATTCTTACTTCTATTGTGAGTATTAAAATTAGATAAAATCTAAGCCTGTGAAATCCATGTTACTTGACCGCCTTCAGTGCCGGTCTTGCAAATTCGTGTATTTCCTTCCTTACAAGTACGTCCTGGAACACGATAGAGCCAATTCTGAAAAGAATCACGATCATTGGGAATAGAAGTACCTGGATTTACAGCCCAAATCCGTTGATTCTGCGTGTGTTGAAATACATCACTTGGGTCTCCATACACTCGCTCCTGGAATTCGTTTGAAAACTGACGTTTCAAGAACTCTGCGTTTTCGGCAGGAGGCCTTGTCGGGTCGTCACCAATTTCTGTAATCAAAATATTCATGAATGGATTTGCTGCAGTAGGCTCAGTACGACCCTGTTGGCCAATTACATCTTGTACTGGTTTTCCCGCGGCCTCAATTCCTTTAACTAAATTGGCCGGTTCGGGAATCACACCTGGAGCATTTCCAGGCATAGAAAAGACTACATCCGGTTGACTCTTTTGTACCACAAATCCTTCACGCAGAATCCCATTATTTTTCATACCATAATAGGCCGCCATACTCATTATTCCAATTGCCACACTAATTAGTAAATACGTGAAGCTACCACGCAAGATAACCATAACAATTCCCAAGTAAATTCCAAACCGTGTAAAGGAGTTTAATGCAGTTGTTGTGCATTTCTGTGCACCTTCATGAAAAGGGAAAAAATCGTATGATTCTTTAATCAGAATCATAGGATTCTCAGTCCAAAAAGTAGGACATTGTGGTGCACTCATTCTTTCTTTTTCTTTCGTTTGTTTTTTTATTGGACTAGCGTAAAATCCATGCAAAAAATTGAAAGTATAATATTCTTTTAAATACCGTATCGTGTTCTTTCTTTCCAATGTCTAGTATTGTGCCTTCTGTGAACTCCGCATTCCGTCTAGTTAAGCCTTTACCAAAACCAGAAATGGAACCGGTCGCCATTGAACCTCCTACAAATCCCCATGGATACACATGGCGAACCTATACAGAATCTCATATTCGCCAGTCCCTGTGTTTAGATATTCGAAAACGAAACTTTCTTCTTACAGCGATTAAACGATTTGATGAAGAATTAGAAGTATATGGAGTTTTGAATAGTCCGCAAAAATACAATCATTATATATTTCTCACAAAGCAAAAGAATATTATGATTGAAAGATTGAAAAAGATAAAATATAAACTTGATATTCATACTGACTATCAACTTTATCATAAATTCAAATTGTAATTATTTGTGCTTTTTATTGGTGGCCTTTTTATCCTCCTCCAGCATGAGAGCTGCAGCGGCTGCCTCTGCAGCAGCTACAGCGGCGGCCGAGGCACCTGCGCCACCGGTTGTCTTCTTCGCTTCTTTTTCCGCCTGTTTCTTACGTAGACGTTCCTGTACTTGCCGACGACGTTCAGACCCTTCGTTTCCTGAAGCTTTTGCTGACATTTGCATAATATCACCCAACTGTCCAAAAAGGGCAGAAAATGCCTCATTTTCAGAAAACTCTTTCATGAGTTCCTGAATTTCAGACATAATCTCCTCGCGTCTGATTTCTCCACGTTGAAACTTTGCCTGAATCTTTTTACCGATGCGTTGTGCAGCAGACATCAGTAAATCCGGTTTCTTGGTAAAAATTTCCTGCAGAAATTCAAAAATTTTAGCAGGGTCAGTAGTATTCACCATTTCTGGTGAAATTCCAAAATCTTCTGGTTTGAATTCTTCTGCCAATTCCCTTGCCATTCGTGCAATGTGTCCATTAAACATACGTTCTGGGATTTTGAATTCAGGAAGTTTTGCGCCCTCCGCACCATTTGTTGCACCTTCAAACATCTTCGCCATATCTTTCAGTTTTTCGAAAATACCGCCAAATCCTTCAAAGGGTGATGAACCGCCTGCACCACCCGTTGGTTGTTCAGCAGCGGCTTTCAAATGTTTCATCATCTCCTCCATACCTTTTTTGAAATCCTCTTCGTTCCAGAAATCAGTGTCATTTCCATCAGCTGCAGCCAACAGAGCCAGTGAACTTATATAATTCCAGATTGCAGTATGCGTCGTTTCAGACACTTCTGCCCACAGTTCTTTTGTCAAAACTACACCAGGTAAAACTTCTTTATCACCCTTTGTAAAAACAGAAGAGTCACGAGAAGCAATTACTCCCAAGTGTGACTTCCAAAGTGCAAAAAACTGTTTTTGCGCTTCAGCCTCTTCTATTATTTTGGCTTTCTGAATCGCCTCTGCCAATTCCGGAAATGTGCCTGACAGGTCTTCACAGAATTGCTCGTATGTTGCGGAAAAAGTAGGAACTTCGGACATATCTTACTTATTTTCGGGTTCTTGTTTACAATAAACAACCGCATTAAATATACTTTGTTATTGTAAGAATTGCAACTATTCGATATATAAAAATACATTATGTAAACACACAATCTATTTTTCAATTACTCAATTTTAGAAATTAAGAACTGCTGCTAATTCCAGCAGCCTTTTCGGCCAATACAACTAGAATCTTACACCAGTTCCAAATCATTTTTTTATTATTGTCGGACATAGTACTCCAGTGCTTATAAAAGATAATATATGCAAAAGCATATTCGCTATGTTCACCATTCAGCATTTTATTTGCATTCTGAACTAGAACTTCATCATTTTCTTCCATTACAGGAATATGAAAATCAGGATACACATATTCCATAAATGCCGAATGAAGAAGTTTAGGGTTTACTTTTTTCAGAGCCTGAAGAGCTTTGAGTGCTTTTTCAAGGTCTCGTTCTTCAGGATATGTCTCTGACAAATCCTGAACAAAGTTAATTAGCTGATTGTTGAATGCAGATAGAGGATTAGCCATTTAGTATTGTAAATGATTACTTTCTTTAGATAATTACTTAACATAAGCTTATCCCATGCGTTTTGTGCCAGTAAATTCCATATCGCGCATTTTTGAAAATGCCTCAAATTCTTTCAGAAGTTTATCCTCTTTTGCAGTCCGTTGTTGTGGCGGTTTTGCTGCATTACCTCCACCTCCTCCATTTCCAGGAGGCACTGGTCCTCCTAGAAGCTCAAAATTCCTAACAATGCGATTCATGCCCTTCTCAACTGACATCTGACTCTGGTCTTCCACAAAAGAATAGGAATCAGACCAGTGTCCTCCTGCCATTTCTGCGCCATGCCAGGCAAGGGGTTCATCGCCACCTGCAATCGCAGATGTTGGATTCGTTCCAGTACCATGTTTGGGTGCTGGTCCAGGTCGTGGTGCAATTTCTGGAGAATAATCCGGTATTTTAAGGGGTTCCGTACGGTCTTTAAATGCGTTACCTGATGATTTTGGGGCAACCTCATCACCACTATTACCGCCACCCTGTAATAATTTACGGCTGAAAAGCCAGTTATTAACAGGCATAGGACCTATTAATGGTTCTTCACCATTTCCTAGTATCATTGTTGGAACTACTTTCAGCCAAGCCGGGAGCGGAGGTCGTGATGATGATGGGTCTACACAAAAAAGTCGAACCTCTTTTGAAAAAGGAGACCGTGCCAATTCTTCTAAGAATCCTTGGCAAAACCGGCATTTTTTACTAAAATACAAGACGTGTTGCGTCATCCCTCCTATTGTCCTACCGAGCGATTTTCCATTTTTAACTCCTACGCACATTCTAGGGTTTAAGAATACCTTACTCTATAATAATCAAGAATGTCTCTGATTCCAACAGATGTTTCCACAGGTGGTTTAACTATTAATGAACTACCCAGTCTTCTCAAACAGTGGATGCAGCTTCAAGATGAAGTCGCGACACTGAATGCCGAAATTAAACAACGTCGTACAAAATCAAAAGCCCTCCGAGAACTTATCTTACGAATTATGGAATCCCATAAGGTTGCGCAACTCAATGTAAGCAAGGGTGCAGTTGTTCATCAAATTCGTGAAGCGAAAGCCCCAATCAGTCAATCTTCTCTTCTCAAACATTACACCGATTTTTTTCAAGGGGATGAAACCAAAGCACGTGCTTTGATGGAATATTTGGAATCGCAACGCGGAACAGTAACTAAACATGAAATTAAGCTTGTGGGCGGTTCAGGTAGTTCCGACAATGGTTCCGGATAAAATCTTACCCCCGGTTAGAAAATGATTGGTTCAGCCGTGTCAGGAGTTGTTGAGGCTTTTCTGGATGCAACCGGATATTCCCAAACGGAATCTTTTGACAGTCCCACCGGATTCGCCCCCATGACTGGAAAAAATGCCATTGTAAGTTTTGTGACTCTTGCAATTATGTTTGGTCTAATTTTATTTGTTGGAAAATACCTGTGGAATGAAGTTCTCTGCTCCCTGGTCTCCATTGCCAAACCCGCCAAAAATATCTGGCAAATTCTGGGTCTTGCCATACTTATTTCACTCTTATATCCTGGATATTGCTGCTAAACGTTTTAATCCATTTTCATTTCATACAGTAACAGTAATTAGTATATGAAATGATATAAAATGCGTTTTTAATAATTTATTGAACCAAATCCTGAATTGGTTGACTCATACCCAGAATTATTAGACCCATATCCTGATTTGGTTGGCCTATACTCAAGCCATGTATTATTAGACCCGTATCCTGAATTAATTGAAGTGGAACTTATATTGGATGCGACTTTTTGATATCGCACATTGTTTAATAAGTTATAATATATTTCTGCTAATATTCTAAACAGTTTTAAGTCATCCTTCATAGTCATACCCTTATTCATTGCAAAGTTATCAATTCTCTCAAATTTCTTACAGTCTTCATTCTGAATTGCATCAAATAAATCAAGTGCTGCGGCAATAAACCCTTTATTGTCTTTTTGGATTCTGATTCTAGCAGCCAACTTTCTTTTTTTACTAAATGTATCTTTGCATTTCTGAAATGATTCTGAATTCTTTTCAGGACAGGCTGCGGGTCGTCCATATCGTCCAGGAAGAAGCACACAGCTCTTTACTGGATTTTGTGTTCGTTCATCCAAATCTTCTACTAATTTACGAAATAATGCCTCTAATGCATTATATATTGAATTCTGCATATCAGTATTTGTGCGAATACTATTTTCTGTTAAATAAGGCGCAATTATTTGCTCAATTGCAGAACTAATACCTGACATAATAATATATTTTTCTGCGCGAAAATCTCTATCTCTATATTTACTATATTCAGTGTGTTTATTCCATAAGAATTTAACCAAATTTGTATCTTCATTATCATCAATCGATAATAAGAAGGAATGTACTGTAGGTTCATTTATGATTAAATGAGCACCTGCAATTTGTATAATCGAATTTGGTTGATTTCGCATCCAGGCATCCTTACAAAAAAGAGATGCATTTTTACTACTCATCAAAGGAGAAAAGGAACGCACACAGCTTCTGCGCGTGTTTCTTTTTAAAGTTTTTGATTTCCTAACACTTCTTCTTGATTTTGTTTTCATCTCTATTCTATCCTCTGAAATTTACCGTCCATCTTCTTTGTAGGATGAAAGTCGTGTAAGAGCCGGAGGCGTATAATACCCTGGATCTCTTACACCCGATGGAATATCCATAACGGGTTGTTGTTTCAAACAATTGATAGTAATATTTCTGGCTGCTACGGCCAGAACAGAATGGAAAAGATTAAATACCTTTTGGCGCGATTCTTGTGTATCGCAAATTACTTGAATAAGTTCATTTCCACGTGTCTGCATTTTATCAAATAATATCTCAATATCCTCTGACCTTACAGCATTATTCAAACAACGCCCCACAAAGTTTGCAGTAGGTTCAATATCATGTTGAGTGTTGTAAGGCAGAGCAAATGATGTGTAGGGGCCAGCACCCATTCCTGAAATATCCGCATCCATACAGGTTGCCTTCTGAACAATCAGTTTCAACTCTTCAAATGCCATACGGGATTCAGATGCCGGTCCAAAATGTGCCGTTGCCTGATTTACGATTTGCAATAATTCCTGCGCGTCACGACTTCGTGAAACGCACTTAGGAGACACGTCGGCATCAACTGCAATTGTTGTAAATCCTTCCATATCAATGAAAAACCGGGGATTCAAGTAATAGGAAAAAGCTGCTATACACAGCACAAGAAGTCCTATAAGTGCAAGATGTAAAGTACCCATTTACTTAAGTAAAGGGATTTTTTATACTATTAAGGTCACTATTCTTTATTGTGTTGTAGTAAATAGGGTTGCCCAATCCTCCATCATACTCTTTAATAGAGTTTTCAAATAGCGACACGTTTTGGCTACAACAAGTCGTGCCGTCTGAAATTCCAGATCAGGGTCATCAATTTCACGACCCACGCCAACTTTCAGAAACATTTCATTTCGCAGAGGATGTCCTGGGTCATACCCCACATAGGAAATCTTAGGGTCCTCTGAACCGGTGGCTGTATTATGTAGTTCATCGATGTAATATTGTAGCAGACCACCAAGTGTATGGCTCTCATTCTGAAACACGAATTCCACACAGGGAAACTGCGTATTTGCATGACGAATTTGCACTCCTTCAGGAAGTTCTCCGTCCAGGTCCTGATATTTTGTAATTTTACGAATTAGTGAATCAATTCCTAGCCGGACAATTTCAGGAACGGGTAGAATACCTACACTCTCAATGTAGAATGTAAAATCATTGGGTTCACCCGTTTCTTCGTCTACAATGAAACATCGGTGCTTTTCCATTGTATCGTATTCTCGACGTAGTTCCGCAATTCGTTCACTTCCAACAACCGACGGATCGGGGATTTTCTTACTTACTTCTAGCCACTTATGAAACATCTCCGTTTGGCGTTCTGGATTTTCATCCAATGTGTTCTCAAAAGAACATTGACTTACAGGGCTCCATCGAATATTTTCCTTGCCTGTACTAATAGACGCTTTGGCCTTCAAAGAAAGCCGCTCATGACTGTTAGATGTACTTGCAGATACCATATTCCACTGAGGTCTCAGTCGGGTAATCAAACACGTTTCCCCCGTAATTGGGTCTGCTGGAAAGAATTGTTCAGTAGGAACCTGCTTCCCCTCATCGAGAGGGTTATCGGGGTCTTTTTCGACCACTATAAAGTCAGATGCGGTAACATCAATAATCGTCTTTCCTGTGTTTTCCACATCCAAATGAAATTCATATCGTTCAGGGTCAAATTCAGAGGGATCCGCTCGAATTGGAATCATCCCAATTCTGTGAGCAATCATTTCATTCACAAGTGGGGTTGTATTCGTATGGATAACAACTTCGGACGATTCAGCGGGTTCAGTCCTAAATCCAACGGTTGGTACTCCAACAAGAATCTCACGACGAAGCGCATTTACCAAAATATGATTTGTGGATGATACACGAAAACGTCCTCTAAGTTTAAATGCATCATTTCCCATAAGTGCGGGTCCAGTTTCGATGTAATCCTGAAATAGCATTGTAAGTACTACTTGGTTAGATGTTTTCTTTTCTCTCAATTTTGATGGAAAACAGCAAAAATTGATTACCATTCCGATACGATTGTATTCTGTACACAAAATGACGGAACAGGAACTCACATTTTATAGAAGGCTCTTTCTGAAACGATATGCGCTTCTTGTGAAGCGCACGGAAGAACTCTACAAACTTTCTCCTGAAAGAGTACAACAACTTCAGGAAAAAGTTCTGACAATTGATTGGATTGATGGTGCGATTGAGAGACTGCCTTCAACATCATCTAAAGTTACTTCAGCGGAATCTGAATAATAATGAGTGCACCAACACATATTGGTTTTAAAATTATTACCACTCTTTTTATGGGACATACAGTACTCTATCAGACACAGGTGCTCGGTTATAAAAAAATACAAATTGCTTTATTAGAAAAACAACTAAAATAGCATTGTACTATAATCCGTCTATAGATATGTAGGTAATACTAAATTAGGTACCTGATTATTAAACCGTGACCTGATTTTTTCAAATTCCGTAATGCAATATCCCTGTAGCTGCACAAGTTGATTGCATATAGCTCGTTTGTCAGAATCTTCTAGAAGTGAAGATCGTAGAATATCAATTCCTGCCTGACAATACAATTGCAATACTTCTATAACCCTCTGCGTCTTTTTCTGAGCCTTTTCAATCCTTTGTAGGGCAACTTTCCATTTTCCATCATCAATTTCACCCGCCAACTTCTGAACACGTAAGTCGTGTTTTTTCTTATCGTTTGTTACATTGCGCTCCAAATGACGTTGTTCGCCCCGCAAAATAAACTGAAAATGTCGAAGATTCCTACACCAGTTCAAAAGTTCAGTATTTGTACGATTGTAATGAATTACATGGTCAATAATTTCATTTGGTTGCAAACATTCCACATTTTCTGGTGCAGGAGGTGCTGGTGCTCCTCCTGCATTTCTCCGCATCCATTCAAAGTAATGCGGATTGTGTACCCGTGATTGTTCTATCTCACCTGTTCTCCAACTGAATGCTGTCTGACATTGTGTACACCACATCTGGTCACATCCATCAATTTTGGAAATCTGTGCAGCGCACTTAGGGCAGGGTTTCGCCTCTTTCTGAATTGCTTGGGCTGTCAGAATCTTTTCAGGGTCGCATGCATGTTCTTCTTCCCCTACTTTCTGTTCTCTGCATTCCTTACATACTTCTTTTTCACAGAGACCGCATTTCCAGTTCATTCCCACAAATCCCTCACATCCTGTAACTGGACATTTCATTACAAACGTCCATGCATTTCGTGGCTGTTCCGCAGTTCTTGGTCCTCTCACCCTCTGAACTCCAAATGCGTCAACTAACAGTTTATTTCGATTGTACTCTGTTGTTGTCAAATTACGAATCTGTGATATAAGTGGCCGTTGAACTTGTTTAAGAGCATCTGATGCAGTTTTTATTTCTTCCATCATTGTTTGGTATTCAGGTCTATTTCTATTTAGCGAATAGTAATTCCTATACGCTAAATTAAGTCGCGCTTGTTCAGGCAGAGAATCAAGTTGTTTTCGAAGATCCTGAATTTGTTTGGAAATTGGTTCTACAAATGCTTTAGCTCGTATATATCGTCCTGCATCTTCTTGCGTTTCAGGAAGACGTACACGTTCCAAGTCAATCAGAATCTTTTCCCGATGTTTTTTATAATCATTTAGAAGCCATGCCTTTGTCATAGTTTCTGACAGGAAATCATCAGACCATCCGAGTCGACATTCTGGATTTGGACATCGTGATTCTGTTGCTGAATCATCTAGCAAATATGTTTGAATACAGGTCTTACAATACGCGCCACTACAATACGCACACTGAATGCGTTTTCGTAATTTCTTATTAAAAGGGTCCAAACAAATACCGCAATCCTCCATTTTTACAGACCCAATGTTCTAGGAAAGAGTTATCAATTTTTATATGTAAATCAAATAAGATGAATTCCTCCGTACAGGAAATAATTCAAGAATTAAAAGATAAATTGCCATCCCTGGCATCCTGGTCCTATATTGCTTTATGGGCATTTGCTGAAATGTTTCTACGATTCAAACAGTCTCCCTCATCTCCTAAATTTGTTGAAATTCGGTTTCCCCATACACAGGTACCTCTTTTCACAGCAGAACAGGCAAAAAATCTTGAAAATGCATTTACACAGTACTTTCCTGTTCAGACAACAGCTCCTACTCAAAATGGTGGGGGCAAAAAAAGGTCTAGAACACAAATATTTCGCATCCTGGATGCACATTCGCGTATGAAAACACAAAAAGGAGGTGGTTTAGGACAGCTTAAGAAAACACTTCAGAATGTGGGTTCAGCAGCAGGCGTTGTTATAGGAGACGCTGATCCCGAGATTTTTTCATTAGATAGACAGTTTACAACAATTAACAATACACTGGATAGCATTGATGCCGAAGTTACGGATTTTTCTAAACAATATGGATTAATGTCTCTTGAATCTATTTCACCGGATCTAAATTTAGCTGTTTGGACTTCAGGGCTGATTCCAATAATTTTACCCATTAAAACCGTTTTACCATTACTAAATGCAATTCTTGAATTACTCCGAATTCTTGGTTCAAAAATTCCTGGTATAGGGTCTACTCTACAGGGTCCCCTAAGTATTCTGATTGCACTTCTAGACTTAGCGCGAGGAAATTTCTATCATAGCATATTCAGTATGTTAGGTATTTTCGGTAAATCACCTATGTATGCAGGTATTTTCCTGAAAATTGCACGGGATGCATTTGTACTCATTTCTCCTAATATTCGTTCAGAATTACGAACTGCATTGTATCGTTCCTCAAAATCGTTTGTGATTGGATTTACATTCTGGCTTTTTACCACCGTTTCACCCGAAATTATTCGTATACCTATAGTAAGATTACTTGATACCGTAAGGTCAGTAGTGGAGAACTTTAATGCTAAAATGGAAACACTTTCTCAAAAAGCAACTCTTGCTCTGAAAGGTGTAGGTCGCGTAGAATTCCCACAACTTCCCTCTGAAAAAATCCCGTCTTTTGGTGACCTCTATATTATTCAGGAATACATACAAATGCCCCAAGTCTATTGTCATCCAGATGTGGATGCATTAATTCAACAAATGCGCTCTATTCCTCCTATGGCGCTCTTTTTTGATTTACTGAACATTCCACTGAAGACATCAGAGGAATGGCAAAGGGTGTGTGCTAAAATAGAATCCACACCTCTTGCCGATTTTTTAAAACCGAAAATTGAAATTACGGGCCTTGCTGGTCTTACAGCACCTACTGCCCCTCCAAATAATACTACGAATGATCCTGTTTAGGAATCCATTCCTCTCTCCGATAAGTATGTAAAATATTCATCGTCAAATCCATAATGACACCCGTTAGGTTCCTGACGTTCCGGTACCCTACGTGATGTTGAATTTCCGCCATGTAAGAAACTAACAATTATTCCATCAGGTGAAATTTCAGCAGTTTCAGAATCTCGTCCTACTACAAACATTTCTCCTTCTGCCATATTTGACTCTGCAGGAAATCCCTTTGTTTCCCAGAAGCGTCGAGTGAATGCCAGGGTTGCTTCACTGACTCGTTCTGCAGGAGACAAGTCCATTGGAGGAACATTCATAGCACTAATATATCGCTTACAGTCATACATAGGTAGTGTTGAACAGTATACACATCCTTTTTTCAAATCCCGCAAATATGTTACGCGAGCCTCTATTGATGATTTAGGATAATGGTCGTCGTCGTCCATCATGACAAATACTTCCACGTTCGGATTTCTAGCAATCGCCGCTTTGCATCCTTTGTTTCGTTTTGCTCCAATCGATATTTGTTTGAAAAGACTGACATATTCAATCTGAATATTAGGCATCTTTTCCTTGAATGTTTGAACTTGGGCATCAATCCTCCCCATACCGTCTCCATCATCCACAACTACCCACAAAAGTTTATCCGTCGGATAATCTGATAGCAGAATATTTCGTGTCATATTTGCCCACCATTTAGGGCGATTTCGTGTAATCGTAACAACTGCAACATGAGGCAGTTCCTGTTTAGGAATTCGGCGTGGTACAAAAGGTTGTGGTCGTGATTTCAGAGAAGGCAGCTGTTTGAGAACCCGTTTCCATTCATCGCGGAATTGTTTCTGAAGTGCGAGAGCACGTGTTTGAAGCTTCGATGTAATTTCAGAATATGTGTCGTCTGCCAAAGAAAATAGTGCATCGCCGGCATCCTGAATTGCCTTTTGCAAAATCTGAACAGGAAGTTCGCGAAACTGTGATGCAGTCACATCAATACTTTCGTGTGAGAGAGGAATAATTCGACCTATTGTATTCAGGACATTTTCCCACAGATAATCCTGAACAGGAAGGCCTACCCACAAAGGTAAAGACCCAACTGCAGCACACTCGGCCATAGTGTATCCAAATCCTTCTGCCAAGGAGGCAACACAATGATATTTTGCCTCTCTCTGTGCCTGAACTCTGTCTTCTAAGGAACGATATTCAGAGGACATTTGAACATTTGTCTGCGTAGGCAAACTTTGAATTGCTTCTTCAGAACCCCACACTTCCAACATTGGCCATGTTGGCTTCCAAGCTTCAATAACTTTTCTGGCAGCCGCTAACTTGTGTTTTGAACCTCCAACCAGATACAGAACTTTATTCTTTTTTGTAACCGATATTGAAGAGTGTGCAATATTTGCACGCCATGGTATTACAACACATTTTTTAGGATTTACTTCAGGGAATAATCCTATCACGGAAGGACATTTAAAAATGAGAAGATCCGCAGCCTCTAACGCCCAATTCCATGTATTATTTGACCACCATTCAGGATTCACTACAACTAAATTCAGTTTGGCCCAATGCCACGCCTGTCTACAAGGAACTTCCAGATGAATCTGAATATCAACTGGTTTTGGATTTGTAAACTGATACGAGTCCATATGATCAATGCTCGCAACAGGTATCCATTTTAATGCATGAGCTTCGCGAAAAATTTGTTCAACAAGTTTTGCATCCGTGTCCAGACCCCATTTGCTTGTACGAGATAGGATTACTACGCGAGCCATTAATTAGTAATATTTGCCGGACCTTTACGCCTTGTGTTCTTCAGAGTTTTGCGATATTTTTTATTCCCACCTGCTGTTTGAACTGCTTGTTCTTCTGACTGTTCTTTAGGAACGTCTGTAATACCAAAAAAACTCTGTAAAGGATTGGATGCCATTTGTGAGTATTCATCTTCTTCAAATCCAAACTCATCGTATTCTTCATTTATTTGACCACCCTGTTGCAACGATGATTCAACCATGTTTAATGGGCAAATACGTAAAGTACTTAAGAATTGATATCCTTGTTTGAATATAACTTCCAAATCATCTATATTGTTTAACAACGCAATAAATTTACGTGTTTTATCATTTGAACGCAAAATAATAGGTTGTGTTAAATCAATTGAATAGAAATACTGTTCAGCAACGACTGGATTAGGTCTTCTATCAACAAACACCATATCCATATTCGTTGTATATGGCAATGCTGATTTTAATAATTCAATATTTTTATCTGAACATGTTTCAGGCAAATAAAGTATATGACTGTATGTAGCATATTTTTTATTGCCATCTACAACTTCAACAGGTTCATTCATTTTCTTTAAAATTTGTTTTATAGTAAATGATTCGCGTGTCAAAAATTCAGCAAATACTTCTGGCTGTAATTGACTCTGTATAGATTGAACAACAGAAGACTCAAGAACGCCACCCGTTTGAGATATATTTTGCAATTCCTCCTTTTGAAATAACGATTCAACTTGTTTCGTAACTACTGTTTTAAATCGATTTAATTTTGCAGGCAATTCCTTATCGTGCACCGTAATTACAGTAGGGTCTTGATTGAATATATCATGTAATATTTTGATGAATTCGCTATCATTGTTTGTAGTTGCAAGTAAACACCATTCCGTTTTTGCTAAATCCCTTAGTGTTTGATAATTATTGCCAAACCCATAATGGTAATCAAACACTCCCATGATACTCATTGTCTTATAGAATAAATGTTCACCTCCGTCTCTCTCTCCCGAATTACAAACAACTACCCATTCGGGTGCTGCAAATAAATTGGCGCTTGCAAAAGTAACTGCCTCAAGTGCATTATTTACAATTAAAAGACGTGATGTCTTGATAGTGTTTTCATTTGGAAATCCACCCTTTTGAATTTTATTTTTATTCTTTCTAGTATCGGGCATTCTATATTTTTTTAAGGTTTTTATTTTATCATTTTTTCTTTACAAACATAAGAGATATGTCAGATTTAGAAATTATTGACAGAGCATTTAATGAATTATCTGGTTCAGAATGCGTTATAGATAAATCATATTTTATTACGGAAGAAAATTATAACAATCAAAGAAAAATTGAAATTGAAAAACATACACAGAACATGAAAAATGTAAATGACCTAATTTTTAACGATACAACATCATATACACCAACAATTGTAAATGAAGAAAGTAAATTTGTCGTAGTTACATACTGGTGGGGTGATGAAAACAAGAATAAAAATTATGCAAGACCTTGTCCCCAATTTTATGAAGATATTATGAATTTTCCAATGGATATGATTAAACGTTTATGGCCTACAATAAAAGAAACGCCAGTTAATGAATTAAAATTAAATTGGAAAGCGGATGCACCTCCTGCTACAGCTCCTACTACAACTATAGCTTCTGACATTCCTGACACTCCTGAGGTACCTGCTCCTACTATAGCTGCTGAGTCACCTATTATTGCAGCTCCTACTGCAGCGCCTGAAACACCTGCTCCTGAGAGTTCGGAACAGACAGTACAACTTGGAGGAGATTTAGAAGAGGAAAGTGAAATACAAATGTCAAATTTATGCTATAAATTAATGAGGGATGTTAAATTTATTGAAGTATTTAGTAAAAAAATTGTAAGTACATATTTATCAGAACGCCGTCAAATACTTGGTGAACAAAAAACACCAAAATTCAGAGATTTCTATATTTTAATGTTTAAACTTATACGAAAAATCATAGAAACTAATATAGATATATACATAGATATTATACGAACAAAAAAATGCATTGACATGTATCAAACAAAAATATATGAAAAAATAAACTATGAAAGTCAAATTAATTCTACTCAAAAAAGAATAATATCTTTACAAAATTATATAACAGAACTTTCCAAAAAAGTATCAGAGTCTACAATTGACTCGCAAAAAATAGCACTGCAAAAAGAATTTGATGAATTTACAAAATATATTGAATTTCTTATTAAACAAAAAGAAGCAATTCAAGCAAGATATTCATCACTAAATTATAGTAAGGAACAGAATCAAATTGACCGTATTAAATTACGTGCATTAAATAAATACGATGAATTTTTAAAACAATCCCTTACTACGGCATTTAGAACACAGGGGCATTTAGTCATCGATGTTTTTGGAAATAAACTATTTCAAAATCTGTCTGAAGAAAGAAAAAAGGAAATTACTAGTTTACGTGGGGCACTGGAACAATTATTACAAGTGAAAGAACCAATTACCTATAAAGAAATGATTAGCCAATGGGAACTCAATTTAAAAAAGGCGAAATGCAATTATTTATCGATTGAATATGTTCGCAGAAACACGGGTGAATCAATTGAAGATTATAGAAAACGATTGTCATCAATGTATCAAATGCTTATAAATGCAAAACCTAATTTTATTAAGAAAGCTCTTGAAATTTGTGCACCTAGAAATATTGTATATATTGACGGAGACATGATAATTAAGTCTTATCCTGAATTATTTGATATGCCAGACTATGATTATATGGCACGAGGGTGGAATATAGATCCAAGAGGAAATGAAAAAATAACAACTTCATATGAATTTTCAATTGCACCTTACAAGTTTGAAACATCTGGCGGAATTATGTATTTTGGACAGACAGAAGGCTCAAAACGTCTTGTTGATTTGTGGATAGCTGAAACTGAAAAACCTATTATGCGAGGAAAAGCGGATGACCGAATTATTTCTCAGTTGTTTAACCAAAAAGGACTTCTGGCACCTTTAAAAATATTCCAACTACCAGTTGAATATTTATATCTTGACTTATGGTATGATGACTTCTTATCAGAAGACGACTATTTAGGAAAGGTATATGTAAGTCACCCACAGTGTTTAACATCTGAAGAAACCGCTGCATCTTCAGGAGGAGCAGCAAGTAGCCGCGAACCAATTAGCTATAAGCGAATTTTAGGACCAGATTATTACACATCAGAACCATTTTATGAAAACTTTGTATTCGATGATATAAAGTATGCAAATACTGTCCGTGCATGGTTAAATACCATGTCAGAACTCAAATATTATAAAGACTTGCTTCAAACGGATGATATACTCCGTCTTACTGGACGTTCCTTGTTTGAAGTATCACCATGGGGTTCCTATGGAAAACAAACTAGAAATTATCAACAAAATATGCAGTCATTTGATTATAAAATAACAAATGCACTGTTAGAAGGTCAATTGGAAACCAAACCAATTTCCTACGAAAAACTGGAAGTCATTGACCAAATGCGTGTAATTCCTAAAATAGTTCATCAAATCTGGTTTGGAAATAAAGAAATTCCTGAATACAAAAAAGCCATGATGAAATCTGTTGAAGCTGCAGCGAAATGTGCAGGATGGACATACAAACTCTGGACCCAGAACGATTTTACTAAGAAAAATTTTCCAAATGTATGGGATTATTGTCAATTAGCAATTAAGGCTGGTGAAAAATACAAACAGAGTCGATGGGCCCAGGTCGTAGATTTATGTAGGTATGAACTTCTTTGCCGATTTGGAGGTGCCTATCTGGATACAAACTTCTTTGCAAATGTTAAATTATTTAATGCAATCGACGAAATGAATGCACGCCACAAACAGGTAATTGTATGTAACGAAGACCCCTGTAAATTAAACTGTTTAGGAAAAGCAGGAACATATTTATCCAATTCATTTATTTGTTCGGTTCGGCATCATCCAGTATTCCAACATCTAATTAGTGAAGAACGACTCGACGAAATTAATTTCGACCGTAACAGTACATTTCAAGAAATAGAAAAGAGTTTTTTCGTAAATGAAACAACCGGTCCCTATTATCTCCGCTCTGGATTTGATATTTTAGACGATGACTTTTCTGAAATAGGAGTGTTTGAACCTCATCAAATCTATCCTATTCCCATGTCAAAATCTGAATTACGCGAGAATGTATCAAATGTATGTATCGTTCCAATCACGAATGAACAAGTTATTAATAATACAGTAAAATTTGTAAAGGTTGATGAAGCTCGTGTATTATTACTGAACTGTTGGGAAAAAGCCTATCCAGAATCCTACGCTGCCTATATGGTGGGCTTAGGCGGTTCATGGGATTACTCTGAAGCCTTAGAAGAACAAAAACGTTTATGGACAGAAAGCCATCCTCCCACTAATATGACTCCTGAAGAAGTGGAACAAATTACTGTCAGTGCATCGACTGCTACTGCAGCGTCTGAGGCTGAAGCAAGTCGAGATGCCGAATTTCCTTCTACTTCGGCTTAAAGAATACACTCAAATACCCAATTGTGGAGAAGTCGAATGCTCCATTCAGGTCTAGGGTTATCCAATCTTAGTGGATTGGATAACCCTAGTTGCCTTACTAGTCGTCTACAATCTTGTGGATTATAGACAACTATTCAGGTCGCATAGCTCAGTTGGTTAGAGCATCGCTCTTATAGAATTTTTACTATGCTTGTTAGGCGGTAGTCGTGGGTTCAATTCCCACTGCGACCATAAAATAAAGTTCATTTTATTATTTATTTAATAAAGAATAAAATGAAACCTATTATAGAATGAATGAATATACTGCCGTAGAATGGCGAGATATTGGATATGCCCGATGGCGAGATCCTCTCGCTGCCTTAGAAGATATTCAAGGCGCCGCATTTCGTGACGCCGTAAATAAAGAGGATACAATTTGGAAGAAAGAACTACAGCGTCATTCGTCACAACTTTCCAACTGGAAACAATCCTTTGAACGATTTCAGACTATAGCCTATCCTGAAAAAAAGGAATATGCATATATTCGTTGTAAATGGTTGTCAGGTATCACTATATTTATTCAGCCAGGTTCAGCTGGATACACTTACAATGTATGGTTTGAAAAAGAAGAACGTATTGTCTGGTCTATTCGTGAAATTTCCAACATATCCTGGTCATCCTCGCATCCATATTTCTGTATTTTACGGGATATAGGGAAAGGCGCCGAAGTTTTACAAATGAGTATGTATAAATGGCAGAATATGGGTGCGAATTTACGATGGAAGCATTCTCCTGTAGGACCCACAGTTGAATTTATGGGTGATTCTATATATTATTTAGGTGTTGAAAACGCTCTTCGATATCATGAAATCTGGAAAACAGATATTTACACAGGATCCCATACTCATCTTCTTTTTTCTGAACATGATAAACGAGTTCAGATTGGTCTGGAATGCCGTGACGAGACATTATACATACATTCTGCAAATGCGCTTTTTCAGCGAATTGGAGTTTTGAAAGAAGGGGCGCCTATTAAATGGTTAACAAATGTATCAAAATCCACACTTATTCCAGTTAATTCTGAATGGTTAGCTTCTGACCGTAAACTATTCTGTCATTCCAAACATGATTTACTCACTCTCCCTCCAAAAGAGCATATTGTAGATGCCATCTCTGCACCACTGAAGTCGCTATTTGTTGTAACAGTACAGGATGGAAAATCAACTCTCTGGTTAGTCTGGAAACGTTCGTGGATTCCACTTCTTACTCCAAATTGTTTATCAGACATTGACATTTGCCATTTTCCGACTGAATTCCCCACATTCACTCTGAATCGTCCTTCCACACCAAAAACTGTTTATGAGTTCCGTGATGGAATTGGATTAATTCAAACATGTCAGTTTCCTGAACCATTACGGCTCTATACATTGGCCGAAGGCCTTGCAGGTAAAGAAGAGGTTCCATACACTGTTGTTTCCGCTGTATCAAAACCCGCAAAATTACTGGTAGATGCCTATGGCGCCTACGGAATTTCTTCGCGTCGTTCGTATCCAATCCGATGGCTTCCTTTTTTGGAAAAGGGGTACGCCATTGCCTACGTTTGTCCGCGAGGGGGGCGTGAAAAAGGAGATGCATGGTATGACGGTGGTCGCACTGCAGAACGCAAACATCATACATTTGAGGATACCGCAACAGGAATTCAAGAAATTCAAACACGTATTTCTATTCAGCCTGCGTCTACACTCTTTTTCGGTCGTTCAGCCGGTGGCTGGTTAGCCGCACAAATTGCACAGACTTATGGTCATCTAGTTGCCGGTGTGTACGCTGAAGTACCCTATGTGGATATTCTACGAACAACTACGAATCCAATGCTTCCTCTCACACAATTGGAGTACGATGAGTTCGGTGACCCTCTTCATAAACGCAAAGATTTCTTTGCTTTGAAGAAAATATCTCCCGTGGATACAGTTCCGTCTTGTAATAAAAAATGTCCCCTAATGGTAATTCGAACCGGCGTAAATGATATGCAAGTTCTACCATATGAACCGCTAAAATGGGCGACACGTCTAAGAGAAAAAGGATGGCAACGTGTGTTTGTAGGTATAGACCATGACGGCGGTCATTTTGCTGCTGCAAAGGATATAATTACTCAGAGGGCAGAAGATGCCGTACTTCTAGACAGTGCTGTTAGTGCAAGAACAAGACGGTCGACTAGACGTTCGCATGTAGGAAGAGGAACCAGGCGTCGCTGAACTAATTCACGTGTACAAACAATCAAAAGATTAACATCTTCATTCGCATCATGTAAATTCTGAGGAAGTTGTTTTCCAGGGAAAAGAAACTGATATACCTCTGATAGGCGTGGCCATTTGTAGGGATCCTCTGGTGTCGGATTCTTTCCAGGAATCTTACAAATCTGAATGGTTGCATTCATAGTACACAGTTCATGAGGCGGCCATAATTCTGTCGGTTCAATATCCAAACGGACAAATTCAGCCCATAGTGCCATTTTATCAAATTTCAGATTATGTGCTATAATTACATCGACTTCTTTACAGTCATTGGCAAACCAGTGTAAGACATCTTTTACTGGTTTCCCCTTAGTTTCCAACATGTTTAGTGTTAGTTTATGCGTTTTAGCCGCCTCTGCGTCCCATTTCAAATCTGACGGGGGTTTTATGTATGTATTAACTTTCTGAATACATGTTGCACGTATTCCATTTTCTACATTCCAGACTTGCCAGGCAATCTGAAGAATACGTGGCCAATTGTCCGTATTTTTGTAATTTCCATGGCGATTCCAAGGAAGTCCATTTGTTTCAGTATCGAAGAAAAGGAGGCGCATAGTAGTTATATACTATACACTAAATCAAAAAGGATTCATTTTTATAGGGTTATTCACTCCCAGCCCATTTTCCCTTCTTTACTTTTGTATTTGTAGGGAGACCTAGTGCTTTTCTGACTGGAGCATAGGACCTACGATGTTGTTCAGTAACTCCGTGTTCTGAAAGACCTTTCATATGTGCAGGTGTTCCATATCCTTTATTTTTCAGAAGACTGTACCGTGTATCCCATTCAGGATTCTGACTCGTAATTTCTTCAACCCAACGGTCGCGTGCTACTTTTGCCAGAATTCCTGCTGCAGCAATGGACAAGTATTCAGCATCTCCATCAATAATTGTATGGGCTTCTATCACTTCTCCTGAAGTATTTTTCCAAGGTTTCCAAGCATCGCCGTCCACAAGAATTCTGTCTACTGGTACGGTCAAAGAATCCAGAGCCCGGTGCATTGCACGCATATCCGCACCGAGTATATTAAATTCATCAATCTCCGGTACGTCAGCGTATGCAACTACTTTATCCAGGGCACACTCTTGAATATAGTCAAATAGAATATCACGCTTTTTGGGTGTTAGGACTTTACTATCTTTAATTGTTTTCAGAGTAACTCCATGGTCAAAGAATGCATCTTCTTCTTTGGCCAAAACAACCGCACCTACATACAGACGTCCAAACAAACATCCGCGCCCTGCTTCATCAAGACCAACTTCGACCTTATCATCAGAATCATAATAAAGTTTGTAACTCATTTTTAAACTGATACTGTACGACACTAACTGTGTTCAACTTTTACCCTATACATTAATAGAATAATGAAAAAGTCAATGATGTTACTCTGGACAACCATTGTCCTAGTTGGTGCGCTACTTTATGTTTTGCCTCTTTTGACTAGAAAGAAAGAAGGATTTACATCTCAGACTGGTAGTGACGCAGCAGATGCAATGGCTCTTGAACTTCAGGAAAAACTACGTGAACAAGCCTCACAGTCTACACAAAATGACATAGATAGTTCAATACAAGAGTATTTAAATTTATATAATAATTCATCATCACAACAAAAGTTAAATTTACTTGGAATCGCCCTTCCAACTCCTGTAACACCTACAACACCTACAACGCCTACAACACCTACAACGCCTACAACACCTACAACGCCTACAGCTCCTGCAACGCCTGAAACGCCTACAACGCCTACAGCACCTACAACGCCTACAACACCTACAACGCCTACAACACCTACAACGCCTACAACACCTACAACGCCTACAACACCTACAACGCCTACAACACCTACAACGTCTGCAACGTCTGCAATCATACCAGTTTTACCATTAAACGATTCAGAGAGAATTACAGTAGAAATTCTTAAAAAAACTCTGGATGAAATTATAAATCTGCAAAAGAAATATCCCACATACGAATTTAAAAATGCAATAAAATCATCCGTTCTTATTGAAAATATTCCTAATATGGAAACAAAACTTAGCGATATTCAAGCAAATGGCTGGAAATTAATTCCAGAAGGACAAACGTTCCGTGAATATATTAAATCAGGAAAATCTCAGACAGAATATGATGTTATACTTGAAGAATTAAGAACCAGGGATGCAAATGCAGCAGTTTATGATATGAAGAGTATATGGAAAAAACAAACTGGTCAAGATTTACCTATCGGAACTGATGTAATAAAGTCCAGCCCTGGTTCTTGTAAGATTACACAACAGTATGTAACTACCCCTAGTGAACTGCAAGGTATGGTTCAAAAACAAGTAAGTTATAGCCCCCCGGTTTCTTACAGAAAACAAGAGAGTTCCACGTTAAGTAAAAAGTGCCCAGATATGCGAAACTATGTTCATAAAAGTAAACTACCAGATATGAGCCAGTATATTCGTAAGGACAGTATTCCTTGTTGGGCATGTAAATTATAATCTTGTATATTAAAAAGGATAACAAATGAATCAATTTGTATACATTGCTGGAATCATTTTCATCTTGTTAATGATTCTAATGATATTTGAAAAAAATACGTCACTTTATGAAGCGTTTGGAACAATCCCTACAGTTTCCCAAAGTTCGTATCTTTCCTCTGATATTCCAGGTGCAACTACTGCCAATCCAACACTTGCCAAACCCACCACCAAAGAAATTATTGATGCCAGAGATACTGTATATCAATTTCAAGATTTATGTAAGAATGTAAAAGTGTCTGTAACAAATAAACAGAAATTTCAGAATTTACAGAACTCGGCTCCTATTTTCCTAAATGAACTTGCTGCATTAATGTTAAATCCAGAAATTATAAACGCAGCTTCATTCTATTCTAAATGGAACGAGTATAAATCAGCAGTCAGATCTCTAAATCAGAAACCTATTTTAGAAGGTTTTATAAATCAACCAGTAACTGATATAAAACAAGATGTTGCAAATTTGTTGGATGCTATTTCTATCTTTGAAGATAATTACGCAAATCTGGATATATCCAAAATAAATTATACAACTGATAAAAATTTTGTAAATGATTTACATGCTCAGGCTGAACGAACGAGTGCAAATATGCGAAGGTCATCACTTCCATCCGACCCAATTCTTGCAGCCCGAATTCAATCCTTAACAGCAGATTACCAAAGGGGATTTTCTATTTTATCCCAACTTCCCCAAAAACCATCATCAGATGATACCCAAAGTAGTCTGACCGATTCCAAGGATATAATTACTATGGATATATTACGAACGTTGATTCAGAATATTCAAACTGAACAATTACGCCTGCAAAATCTACGTTCTTCTGACACTACAACAATTGCAAGAATCCGTTCATTAGAAGCCCTTCTCGTAGATTTACGAGATTATGCAGGAAAAGTAGAAAGAAAGGAAATAAAATTAGAAGATATTCCAATCAAAGCATCTGATGCGCAAAAATTCCTTGCTCAATACAAATCTTCTGACACTTTGCCTTATTTAACTGAATTAAAGGGGGATGTGGATTCTTCACTAAATTCTGCAAATATATTTAATGCGCCCAACAATCAAAAAATTGGATCAGAAATAACTCAACTTCCCTCCACCTCTGATGAAACGAAAATGCTTCCAGCAAATCTATTGCGAATTCTTAAAAACTTAGAATGGTCATTTGAAATCAAAGTGCACAATAATCCTGAAATTAATCATCGTGAACGAGTAATGGACCGTATTAAAGAACTAGAACAACGAATTGCGGCCTATGCTTATAATGATCAGCCGATTCCCTACTCTCTACAAAATGCATTCCGTAAAGAATTAGCATATCTTACAAATACACTTCAACAATCGTACGAACCCTCTTTTAATCCTGAATTAGATTCACTCTATACTGAAAATACCCGTATTTCTGAAGACAATCGCGATAATCATATTAATTCCGAAAATTCGGAGGAATATGAAACCTATAATCCCTATTCAAATACTTCTACTACTAACGCGGATGCAATGATTCGTCCCGGTTTTATAATGACCGATGAAACCATTAAACATCGCGGTTCTGCCGCATCATTTGACGATAGTCTTGTAGGAGGCGCGGATTACAAACAACGGTCACGTGATTTATGTCGTCAAATCAAATCTGCACAACTAGGTGACCCCGCAAATTTTGGATGCATTGAAAATCAGGACGAAGTGAGTAGTTCCTATTCTTGGAAAGGCAATTTTGAAATGGTTTGCAATCGATTGGGTGATACATGGGGTTCATGGTACCCGGAAATGTTTGGATGTCCTACATATGATTCTACAGCACGATACAAAGGTAGTCAATTTAAATCGTAATCTTTTTATTTTGCAAAATTAGAGATTCTTAAAATGAAACAAGTTACACCTGGTTTGCTCTTTATGAGCGCAATCCTTATGTTTGTTATTGGATATTTACTCGGAAGGAGTTCAGTTGTAAAACGAAGTGAAGGATTCAGAGATACAGAATGTACTGAAAAACGAGAAGAATCAACATTCAATTCTTCTGCCAATTGTCCTTCTCCCGACCCGAGCAAATGGGTTCTAAAAGCAACAATTCCTCCCTGCCCACCCATGCCTGACATGTCCAAATACATGCTGAAATCCGAATGCCCTCCTCAGCCTGACATGTCCAAATATGTTCTGAAATCCTCTGTCCCTTCCTGCCCTCCCTGCATCAGTACCTGTTCCAAGCCCTGCAAG
>JACCDH011407335.1_pt1 | contig 25046 bp, 34 predicted proteins | sample 7442481 | NCBI WGS metagenome assembly JACCDH01 (sample SAMN15323433, study PRJNA562643) | freshwater metagenome | isolation source: river surface water | place: USA:Blue River Watershed | collected 2017-08-15
ATGGTAGCATACCGGTCTCCAAAACCGTCGATGGGAGTTCGAATCTCTCCACCCGTGCAAGTTGTTAATAACTTTTTACGTAAAAGTTTTACCGGGTCAAATATCTGTTGTATATTAACCTAGTAATCATCAGATAATGGTTCAATTTAATAAGACAGTAAACCTTAATTAAATTTATGACTATGAAAACGATGATAACAAATGAAGAAGCAGCTAAGCAAATGTTCGGCCACCTGGTTGATACTTGCGAAAGTTGTGAACAGAAGTTAGGAGTTTGGACTGAAAACCCGTTTGATGCGGATGTCTGTAATAAACACAACATGATGTTCCTTTGCAAAGAATGCTTTCATGATTTGCAGATGGAAGTTTAAGTTTTTTGACTTAGTAGTAATGGTCCTTTAGCTCAGTTGGTTAGAGCAGCGCACTCATAATGCGAAGGTCCTAGGTTCGAGTCCTAGATGGACCACATACAGTCGATTAGTTCAACGGATAGAACACTTGACTACGGATCAAGAGATGAGGGTTCGAATCCTTTATTGACTACAAAGAGAAGTAGTGAAGCTGTAGTGATGAGCTTAAGAGGTTAAGGTTTGAAAAAGGGTTAGTAGTACGACTTAAAGCCTGCACTCATCATCAGTAACCCTGAAAGACCCGAAACTTCTCTTACTTTAGCGTCATGGTAGAGTTGGTTTCTTACGCTGCTCTCATAAGGCAGAGACACTGGTTCGAATCCAGTTGACGCTACAAATATATGGTGACCATAGCTCAGTCGGTTAGAGCGCTTGATTGTGGTTCAAGAGGTCGTCGGTTCGATCCCGATTGGTCACCCCATTGGAAGTTTGTCAGAGCGGTCTATCGTGCAACTTTGCTAAAGTTGTGGGCTTCACGGCCCCACAGGTTCGAATCCTGTAGCTTCCGCAATTATTTCAAATATATAATATGATATTTAAAAATAATTAAGTAAAACTAAAATGGCTTCAATCAAAACACTGTTAGGTACTGATAGTATAAAAACATCAAGATTAACTTTAAATGAAAATTTCGCCTCACTTAACCAAGAAATAACTGAAATTTCTGAGTTACTTGCTAATTTTGAAAGCACGGGATCTTCTTTTAATGGAACTGTAACATCGCATATTATACCAAATCAAACAGAATTATATGATTTAGGTACACCTACTCTAAGATTTAGAGACATTTACTTAAGTAATAATACAATTTATCTTGGTGAAAATTCAATAAGCATGTCTAATGGCGATATGCTTGTTAATGGTAATCAATTAGCTACAAATAGTCAATTATTAGAAGAGGCAGCAGAAAGAGCACGACTTTTAGGTATTGAAACGACCGCTAGAAATCAAGCAGTATCGTCTATAAATGTTCAACTAAATTCAATAGCTGATTCAACCTCAGCAGTTGCAGAAACTTTAACAAACCTAAACACATCTTTTGAAGCTGAAATTGCAGCAGCAGTTGGTGCTGAAACATTGGCAAGAACCGAAGCGATTTCTGATATAAATCAAACTTTAACTTCAATTTCTGATGCAAATGAAGCAACAGCACAAGCTATAACAGATTTAAGCACTTCTTTTACTAGTGAAATTGCGGCAGCAGTTGGTGCTGAAACACAAGCAAGAACTGAAGCAATTTCTGGTATAAATCAAACTTTAACTACGTTAAATAATGCAAATGAAGCAACTGCACAATCAGTAACCGATTTAAGCGCTTCTTTTATTAGTGAAATATCAGCTGAAACATTAGCAAGAACTGAAGCAATTTCTGGTATAAATGAAACTTTAACTACGTTAAATAATGCAAATGAAGCAACAGCTCAAGCTGTAACTAATTTAAGTGCTTCTTTTACTAATGAAATAAGTGATTTAGAAAATAGTCAAAATCTTTTAAGAACTGAAGCAATTGCTGGAGTAGAAAGTTCAATATTAGCAATAACAAATGCGAATGAAGCTATTATTGAGTCAGTAACTAGTCTTGGAACACAATTTGATACCGATCTTACTAATGCTATTACTAATATTACCGAAGAAATAGCTGCTATAACTGATGGTGGAGGTTCGACTGTAAATAGATTAAATACCCTAGAAGCACAATATACTATAGAAAATGGATCTATAACCGGCTTCAGTCAATCTTCTGCTCTTAAAACCGTAATCGATTCAGCAATTGCAACAGCTAATCAAGCAACTGTTACTTCAACAACAGATTTAATAGCAGAATTAGAAAATCAAACAGCAGGCATTACAGAGTCAATGAGCGCTAATATAGATGCTCTTACTAACAAAGTAAATGCGCAATACACACTAGAAGTAAATGCTGATGGAAATGTTGCTGGTATGAGATTGGGAGCAGATGAAACAGGTAGTTCAATTTCATTTACAGCAGATTCTTTTAAAGTATCTACTGGAGGTCCAAATGGACAATTATTAACACCATTTTCAATTATAGATGGACAAGTTGCATTTAATGGAGCTGTTAGTTTTTCTGAAGGCCCACAAGGTCCAGCAGGTCCAACAGGACCACAAGGTACTCCAGGTATCAATGGATTAGATGGCGCAGATGGTCTTCCTGGAGCTCCAGGTGCTGATGGTGTTTCTACATATTTTCACGTTGCATATGCTGATAATGACTCTGGTGGAGGATTTAGTCAATCTGCTGCTGGTAAACTTTATATTGGTACTTATGTTGATAATACACAAGCAGATGCACCATCCGGAAGTACTTTATGGAAATGGCAATTGGTTAAAGGTGCAGATGGATTAAATGGTGAAAATGGAATTCCAGGTACTAATGGTGTAGATGGTCAAACTTCATATTTACATATTGCATATGCGAATAACGCAACAGGTACAATTGGATTTAGCACATCAGTCTCTACTGATAAGTTATATTTAGGAACATACACTGACTTTATTGAAGCTGATTCAACAGACCCATCACTCTATAAATGGACTTTAATTAAAGGAGCAGACGGTGTAAATGGTGCTGATGGAGCAGATGGATCCGATGGTGCAAATGCTAGAGCTGTAAATTTAACATGCGTTGATCAGGTATTTTTATATAATACAGATGGAACAACTCCATCGCCTTCTAATACCGTAATTACAGCAACAGCTTTAAATACAACAGGAACTGTATATTATCAATTCTTTAAAAATGATGTATCTGTACAAAACGGAACATCACGAACATATACATATACACCACAATCTAATTTTACCAGCATGCCTGATAAAATAGAAGTACAGATTAGAGAAGGTAGTACCAGTGGTAATATTTTAGCCCGCGACCAAATAACAATGTCTGGCATTAAACCAGGAGCTAATGGTACTAATGGTGTCGATGGTACCGATGGTAGAGATGGTGTTGATGGTATCGATGGAGCTCCAGGTACTGATGGTATGACTGTTATTCTTAGCAATGAAGCGCACACATTACCTACAACTAACACTGGTGTTGTTACTTATACTGGATCAGGAACTACTATAAGATTATATGAAGGTGCTACAGAATTAATTTATGATGGATCTGGTTCAAGTGCTAGTAGATGGACAGTATCAGGATCAGGTAGTTCAATTACATTAGGAAGTATTACTGATAGCGGTAATTATGTAACTATTGGAGACCATAGCAATATGACTGCCAACACTGCATCTATCACATATACAATTTCTGGAAAAAGAGCTAATGGATCTAGTTTTAGTTTTACTAAAACACAAAGCTTTAGTAAATCTATACAAGGTGCTGTAGGTCCACAAGGTCCGGCTCCCGATACTTCTTTATATTTAACAACATCTACCACAATAGATGGTGGTAAAATAACAACAGGTGTAATAAAGAATGGTAATTTTCCATCGAACCACCCGGCTGGTTGGGATACTTATTCTTCCGCAGGTATGGGTATTAACTTAGATCTAGGTGCAATAAATTCTAAGAACTTTTATATTGACCCAGCAGGTAATGCTAAATTTAAAGGAGATATTGATGTTACTTCAGGAGCAACAGTTGGCGGAAGTCCAATGAATGATTTCTTTGAAGTTGCACCCGAAGTAGTAGAAGGTGTTACACGACCTGTTCTTAAAATGAAGAGCGATGCGTACATTGGAACTACAAGATTTGGTGCTTTTAAAAGTGATTTTGAAGCAACAAAAAGCGATCTTATTACTTATAGAAATGATTTTGAACTAATTGCAGATGATTATGTAACTTACAGAGGTATTACAGACCCTCGAATTACTGATCCTTACGGTGAAGTTATAGCAACTACGCTGTCTCACCGATATATTAAAAGAAATGACACTACAATAGAAGTTGGCGATCTTGTTAAGTTAGATGAAAATAATGAATTAGTCAAAGCATCTTCTGCAAAAGATACTGCAATCGTTGGTATTTTATGGGAAGAGATTGATTTTTCTATAAAAGAAAGTCCATTAGATAGATTCTTAATAAACGGAAAAGATACTTCAGAAAAGGACCATCATTATCGTGATTCATTTGGTAATAAAATACCAGTAGAAGACAGAGATCAAAAAAGTATATGGAAAGTTGCTTCATTAGGAGATTCATTTGATAGCAGTGCAGGATTACAAGGTATGAAAATATGTAATCAAAACGGACCGGTTCTTAAAGGAGATTTATTATGTTCTTCAGACGTACCAGGTTATGCTATGAAACAACCAGTTGAATATGCTATAATTGGATTTGATAATGGTGTACCTCAATATGAAGAGCGTCAAACAATTAGCTCTTACACTTTAGGAAAATGTATGGAAGATTGTACATTTGACAATGATGGAAAGGCAACAGGAATCTACGGTTATCTTTATTGTGGATAATTTATAAAAACGTTATGAAACAATCTGAGTTCATCAGATATAATAGATGTAACGTTCTTAAAGATATTATCAAACAAACTAAACTGCTCGGGTGGTGGAATAGGTAGACACGTCAGACTTAAAATCTGATGGACCGTAAGGTTCGTGCGGGTTCGATTCCCGCCCCGAGTACCAAATTAATTAAGATGAAAGTAGTATATGCAATAGGTTTATCGATTCTTTTCTTTTCATGTAAAGGTAAAGAATATAAGTACAAAATTGAAGGAATGGTTCCAACAAGAATCGAACGTCAAGTCGATTTGACCGAGATTAATGTTACTGAAGAACTTCGACCAGCAATCGCATACACAGACACAATATACGGTCAAAATGAAGATTCAATTTGGTATTATAATTCAGATGGATCTAAGTTAACAATTTTGAAACCTTACACTGTATATTCTATAAAATAAAATGGAAAAAACAAATTGGCCAGAAAGAGTCAGGGTTGAAGCTGAAAAGGTTGTTGAGTTACTTAAAGAAACATTACAACCAGAAGATCCAACTCCTGAATATTTAGTTGAAACAATTGCAGAGATTTTCTTTAATTGTTTTACTAATGGCGAAGAGTTTTTAATGACTGAAGAGCAATTTGAATATGCCTTTTTTAAAGCAGGCTTTAATCAAGAATTAGACCAAATGAAAGAAGACGGTTTAATTGATTGGATTGAAGATGAAAATGGTGAAGATATTCTTTTCATGACTCAAAAAGGCAAATCGATCTTTGACATATCGGAAGAGCAATAAGAATTTAGGATGCATGCAGCAAATTATCCAAATCAAACTTTTACTTTGACACAACTGCATCCTGTTTACTACCCTCTCGTCTAACGGCAGGACAGGTGGTTTTGGTCCACCTAGTGGAGGTTCGAATCCTTCGGGGGTAACAATATATTGCGGGTTAGTAGCAGCGGTCAGCTCGCCAGCCTCATAAGCTGGAGGTCGGAGGTTCGAATCCTCCACCCGCTACCAAATTTGGGCTGTTGGTATAGTCGGCTAACACACTTGCCTTGCACGCAGGAGTCCCCGGTTCGAATCCGGGACGGTCCACAACTAATGATGAAAAAGTACTTAATGAGTATGCTAACTGGGACACTGCCAGAACCCAATAACACATAGGTTAGTGAAAGTTAAGGAAAGACAATGGCGCATCGGGAACTCATGAGGCTGCAATCTCAACGAGTATTTAGGAGACAATGTGATAGCTCCATTTATCCCGCTCTGGAAAGAAATTCGGTCAATTCATTAGTAAATTCCTCGGTAGCTCAGAGGCAGAGCACATGACTGTTAATCATGGGGTCGGGATATCGTAATTCCCCCGGGGAGCAAATATAATGGTCCGTTCGTCTATCGGCTAGGACATATCCCTTTCACGGATAAAAGACGGGTTCGATTCCCGTACGGACTACAAAAGAATCTTAGTAGAGGCTGACTCCACCAACTTGGACGTAACGTTCATGCCAAGTTGAAAGCACGCGGTAACGCTGAAATGGTGGTCGAGATTCTTTAAAGATACCTTAATACCGATTCGGGTTTGACGTAAAGCGGAACCTGCGACTATGGTTCTTATGAACAATTAGACAAAACGTCATTAAATAACCGCCAAGAGAGGAGGCATCGGAGACCTCTCAAATTTAGGCATTTAGCTCAGTTGGTTAGAGCGCCTCGCTGATACCGAGGAGGTCGATGGTTCGAGTCCATCATTGCCTACAACATTTGGCTCGTTAGTAGAGCTGGTTACAATATCGCACTGTCACTGCGAAGGTCACGGGTTCGAGTCCCGTACGAGCCGCCAAATGGATTCCTTACAGCAAATAAAGGAACAGAAACCGGTGATTTATCGTGTAGGTTCGAGTCCTACCCCTCCAACAAATAAATATCTTAATTGGAGGGTGGTGAAATTGGTAGACACGCTGGTCCAATAAATGGAATCCGAAATTATTATAAGAACTATGGTTAGAGGCTATCATGTTTATTATAAGTTTAATAATGAACTTAGAAAAACAGAAGAGGGTGAATATGAATTCATCGACATTTTAGTTCAATTAGCATCTATTGTTTATTGGAAACAAAATTATGGTCCAATAAGATTAATTGCAAATCAAGCACATGTTGATACTTTGGTTGAGTATGGAATATTCGATGAGTATGATGGTATTGATGTTTCAATGCTAACTCAAATGCCATATAAAGAAAAAGCATCTAAATACTGGAGTTTTTCTAAAATCTTTGTTGCCAAGCAACTATCTAAAAGGTATAATGAATTTTGTATATTTGACACAGATTTATGGATTAAAGGTTCTAATTTAATTGATAAAGGTTATGATTTTCATGCCTTTCACAAAGAACAGTTTAATACAGACTCTGATTTGAACATGTATTATCATGAAAGTAATTGGTTAGACCAAGATGAGATTAGTAAATATAATTGGAACTATTGGCCTTTGAATTGTGCGATTCTTCATTTTAAGAATAGAACTAGTGAGTTAATAGAATCTTGGTATAATATAGCATCGAAGGTAATAGAGTCAGATCAAAGACCTGAAGATGATATAAATAAGTCCAGAAATACTGTTTTCATTGAACAGAGAATGTTGCCTGTCATTGCTAAAAGTTTAGGAATTTCATATGGTACAATTAAACCAAATGTATACCAATCATGGAAATACAAAGAAAATATCAATGCATTTAAAATATGGGATCCTACGATAGATTCTTCAATAGAATCTTTAAAAATACATGATAATATTACGCATGTATGGGCTAGTAAATTTTATTATGAAATACCTCAAGTTAGAATTAGAATTTTAACAAAGTTGTTAAAAGATTTAGAACATTTTGCCGATATTCAAAAGAAATATAAACACTTATTTGATAGAGCTAAACAAATATTAGAATTATCATATAAAGAACTATAAGGATGGTTACTGCAAACAATAAAATCTAGGCTGTTAACCTCGTGGTCATGGGTTCGAGTCCCATACGGTTCGCAAGGATCGTTAGCTCAGCTGGTAGAGCACGTATCAAAAACCCATCCTGTTATTTGCGGAAGTAGCTCAGTTGGTAGAGCACGACCTTGCCAAGGTCGGGGTCGCCGGTTCGAACCCGGTCTTCCGCTCAACTTTTATTTCAAAATATATAAAGAAATAAATTAAAATAGACAATCGTGAATCAATTAATGTCATACGGCCAATTTGTTAATCATAACACTTTGGTAGAATCTCGTAGAGAACTCTTGTTCAATATTATTTCTCAATTCAATGATGTAAAACCATTCTTAAATGAGGCTCAAGTTATTATCGAGTCTGGTATTTTTGATAATGCATTTATTGAAACTCTTAATGAAGAAAGCTTAGTTGCTAAAATGAAAGCTAAATTTGACAATGCTGTTGATGTTGTCAAAACTAAAGGTAAAAATGCTCTTTCCGATGCTCAAGAAAAAATCATTAAACTTGGTGGAAATATTGTAAGTGTTGTTAAATTAATTGCTTCAAAAATTAAGGAAGCAATTGAAGCAGCATGGAATGGCGCAGCATCTTATTATAAAGCTGAAGCAGCAAAAGCTAGTAAAGTTATTAAAGAAAAACTTGACGGTGCTGGAGAAAAAACTAAAAATGCAATCATTGAAGAAGTAAAACAACTTGGCACTGTTGCAAAGGCTATGAAAACTTGGGCTCTATCTGGTTTTACAGCACAAGCTGCTAAAGCTGGTATGGAAGCTGCTAAAGAAGATGATAGCAAATCTAATGAAAGTTTTGAATTAGCAATTATTGAAAGTTTAAATGAGGCAGTTCTTAATGGAACTGTTGATTTTACCGATATTATTGAAGAAGGTGGTGGAATTCCATTTGTATCGGCAATTGCTCATAAAATGCACCATATTCCTCCATTCAGTCTATTAGATAAAGTTAAACAAGCTGCTGAAAAGGTTGCAGGTGGAGCACTTAATAAGTTTTCATTCTATGCAACTCAACTTGCTGGAGCACCAGGTCCTTATGAATTTGCAGCATTAGCTGCAATTATTGGAGTTGTTGCCGAATATCAGGTAAAACATGCAGCAGAAGGTGCAATTCTAAGCGTAATTCCTGGAATTGGTACAGTTGTACATTTCATTACAGCAACTGCAAAATATCTAGCAATTATTGCGGTAATTGAAACTCTTATTAAATCAACTGGTGGCGAAGATCACGGAGAAGAACACTAATTAATATTCAAAATATTTTTAGAGAATCCTGATCTTTTTTGATCAGGATTTTTTTATGTCAAAAATTTTGTTTATATTTACATAAGAAACAAAATCAAAAATCAAGATACAATTAAAATGAAAGTTATATTTTTAGATAATGATGGCGTAATTTGCCTTGCTAATAATTGGGGCGGTCGCTTTAAGAAGCAGGACAAATGGGGCGGTCGAAAAATGTCTATGAGAACTGACGAAATGCCAATTGAAGTTAGATTTGATAATTTCGATAAGAAGGCTATACAGGTGTTAAACTCAATCATAGAAGAAACCGGAGCTGAGATAGTAGTATCATCAGACTGGAAAAGATGGGCCAACGTAGATGAACTGGGTGAATACTACACTAATCAAGGTATTATTAAGAAACCTATTGATGCAACCGCTTTATTTAAAGATTTGTTTAATAATGATTTAGTAAAAGTTGATGAGAACGGATGGCCAACCCGAAATTACATGCTTGAATTTGATCGAGCACATGAAATTAATTTTTGGTTAAGTCAGCATCCTGAAGTAACTCATTGGGTTGCAATCGATGATTTAAATATGGCCAAAACTGAGCATAACCCATGGGGCCTAGAAAACTTTGTATTGACACCAAGATCGAGAGAAGGCATCAAACAAAGTGGAATTAAAGAAGAAATTTTAAAGTTTTTAATATGAAATATGTAAGCATTGATATCGAGACAACTGGGATCGATAATGAAAACACACAAACATTATCAATTGGTCTAGTTGTTGAAGATACAGTAGATGTAAAACCTTTAGAGGAATTACCACAGCTTGAAATTGCAATTGTTCGTGAAAGAATTGAAGGTGAAATCTTTGCAATTAACATGAATCGACAATTAATTGCCGATATTTTAGAATATAAGATGGCTCGTACTGATGAGGAACGAAAGGAAATTGAGGTTAGAACTGGTCGAGAGTACATGTATGAAGAAGATGTTGCTAAAAGAATCTTTCAATTCTTATGGGAGAATGGAGCCTTAGATGGTAAGTTTGATTTGACTGGCCACATGGAAATTGTAAATGGTAAATCTTACCCAGCACTAACTTCAAAAATGAAACCTTATTACTTCAATGCGGCTGGTAAAAACTTTGCCAACTTTGATAATAAGTTTTTAGAACGTTTACCAAGATGGAAGCAATGTCTTAAAGCACGTGGTAGAACATTAGACCCTTCAGTTTTATACATTGATTGGAAAAATGATGATGCTGCACCAGGTTTAGGTCTTTGTAAGGAACGTGCTGGAATTGAAGGTATTGTTACACATAATGCAATTGAAGATGCAATGGATGTTGTAGCATTATTTAGAAAGTTTTATCAAATTTAGGAATAATGGCAGAAAAGAATACGAGAAAAAACGTAGTTCATGAGGAACTTAATGAGAAACAACAAAAATTGTATGATGATTGGTTATATCACATTAAAGCAATTTATGGTGAATATGGTTTGTTCACTTGGAAAATAACACCAAATGGAATTGGTAGTGGCATTGTGGTTTATAGTCACTTAACAAAAACTGAACTAGATTTAACAGACATTGATTCGTGGTAAAATAAAAATATATGAGCAGAAAAATTGAACATAACACAGTTGGCCAAATGAAAATTCTGGTAGAATTTCAGAGAACTGAACCTAATTGGGGTCCAGAATTGCCAAAACATGTAGCATTAGCATCAAGTTTAAATGTTGCACAGACTGATTGGAGAACCGATAAAACTGTATTTAGAACAAAATATAGCTCTACCGGTAAAATTATTGAAACTTACTATCTTTTATGGGGTCCAAATGACCAATATGAGTTTAGTGGTTTTACAGAATTAAGAACTCCAAGTGGCCGTAAAATGACCTATAAATCAGCAATGAAGTTTTATAAAGATGCAATTAAGGCAACAGAATTCTTAGAATTCAAAAAAGTTTCGAGGTAGATGAAACAAACAAAAACAAACCAATATAATTAATATCTTAAACAAAAAATAAAAATCAAATGAAAAAGTACACTTTTCTTTTCGCAATCGCAATGGTAATTGGATTGACATCTTGTGGTAACGGTAGCGGAACTGCTACAACTAGTTCTGATTCAACTTCTGTTGATTCTACTGCTGTAGTAACTGACTCTACTGCAACTGATTCAACTGTAACAGTTGAGCCTGCTACTCCTGGTGTTTCACCAACTACATTAGCACCTTCCGCTAATTAATTAGCGCCACAATACAGGGATGCTTCCAGCAAATTTACAAAACTTTTATTGGAAAAAGCAAAACAGCATCCCGTAACCTGCCCTGGTGGTGGAATTGGTAGACACACTAGACTTAGGATCTAGCGCGAAAGCATTGCGAGTTCGAGTCTCGCCTGGGGTACAAATATTTAATTCTAATGAGGACAATTGCAAAAAATGAAATAATTGATAGTCAAGGAATGACAGTTCAAGATTTACTAGAGTTTATCGAAGAGCGCAATATTCCTTTAACGGCTAAAATTATGATTCAACGTGTTGAAGACAAGTATTTCGAAGGCGTTGATATTTCAGGCTTAGAAACACCGGACGGTGGTACTTATCCTCCTGGAACTAAAGCTGAAGGATGGGGAGTTTATCCAAAAAGAGGATATGCTTATTACCAAGCTGAAGAATTAAATATGAGAATGAAAGAGGAGATGGAGAAGAGAAAGAATGGAGAAGAACCTGAATATCCTGGAATTGAAGATCCAGAAAAATATATACAAGACTTAAAAGATACTACACTCTTAGAACAGTATCATCCAGCTTGGTCACCTGTCTTTTACGAAGACGAACAAGACATGCTTTTCATCGACCTACATTATTAAGAATATATAATATGTTATTATAACGTTCTTTAATTTTACTGCCTCTGTAGCTCAATTGGTAGAGCAATTGATTTGTAATCAATAGGTTGCAGGTTCGATTCCTGTCGGAGGCTCCACGGTCTCGTAGCTCAGCTGGATAGAGCAACTGCCTTCTAAGCAGTAGGTCTCAGGTTCGAATCCTGACGGGATCACAAATGCCAATATGTTCATATGAATAAAATACTTATTACCGGCGGAGCTGGATTTATTGGTAGTAACTTAATAAAAGCCTTAAAAGAAAGGCATCCAGAAGCTCAAATTACTGTTCTAGATAATTATTTTACTGGAAAATCAGAGAATCATGTATCTGGGGTTGAGTATTATCGAGGTCATACTTGGGAAGCTGACCATATTTTTCGAAATAAAAGATTTGATATTGTTTACCATTTTGGTGAATATTCAAGAATTGTAAAATCATTTGATGATATTGACTATGTTCAAAGGTCAATTTTAACAGGAACTCCAATCATTATTAATTTATGTCGAGAATGGGGTGCTAAACTAATTTACTCAGCTTCCTCTTCTAAATTTGGAAATGATGGTAAAGATGAGAATCTTTCGCCATATGCTTGGTGTAAAGCAAAAATGGTTGAATTAATTAAAAACTATGGAGACTGGTTCGGTTTAAAATATGAAATATGTTACTTCTTTAACGTTTATGGTCCTGGCCAGATTATGGAAGGCGATTATTCTACCGTTATAGGTATTTTTGAACGTCAATTTATGAATGACGAAGAATTGACAGTTGTTGAGCCTGGTAGTCAAAGCCGAGATTTTACACATGTTAATGATGTTGTTAGTGGTTTAATTAAAGTTGCTAATAAAGATCTTTGTCACGAATGGCATCTTAGATCTGGTAAGAATATAACTATTCTAGAAGTTGCACAACTATTTGGTGCTGCATATAAATTAATACCTGCTAGACGTGGCGAAAGATTTACAAGTCAAGAGTTTCCATCAGATACTGAACAATTATTAGATTGGAAGCCTACACATAAATTAGAGGATTGGATTCAACATTTAAAAGATATTAAGTGCAAGAGCAAATAACACAAACATTAGATAAAATATTGGAAAAGGGCCTTCTTGGGCCCGATTTTCAATTTAGAACGGGGCAAAGAGAAACTGTTGAAGCAATTTGTCGAACCTATTTTGAAGATTCAGAAGCAACAATTGTAATTGATGCTCCAACTGGAACTGGTAAGTCAATTATTGCAATGGCAACTAGTCTTGTCTTAATTGAACTCGGTAAGAAAGGTTACATAATCACAAGTGACTTAAGCTTGCAAGACCAATATGAATCAGATCTATATCGATTGAAATTACCATGGGGTTCAATTAAAGGTGTTGACAATTACGATTGTTCAGTGAATGGTTTACCATTTAGTTTAGGTGATTGTCGATTAAAGGGTATGAGTTATGAAAAGGCCAAAGACCTTCCATGTTACTCTAACTGTGGATATTTAAATGCTAGAGATAAGGCAATCCATAGTCGAATTGCTCTTCTAAATTATGCATTTTGGTTAATTCAACGAAACTATGTTGAAGACAAAAAGGCTGAAGAGGGTGGATCTCCATTCGAACAGAGAGATTTCGTATTCTTTGATGAGGCCCATAAAATTGATGAGATTGTACAGAATCATTTTAGCCCAAGAATTGATAAAACTATTTTAACCAGAATTCAGACGTTAAACCAATTTTTAGCACGATGGGCATTTAATAAACCACATATAACTAAGAATAAATTAGAGTCAATATTCTATACACTCCTGAAATCAACTGACAAGGCTGAATTGTTAATGACAATGGAAGAATTAAAGAAATTCTTTGAGATTTATTTGGCAATTGGTAAAGATGTTAAGAACATTGCCAAGAAAAGATTTAGCGATGCGACCGTACCAAAGGACTGGCAATCAGCCTTTACTTCTTTTGACAGAATTAAGGATATGCATTGTAAATTTGAAGATTATATTGAAATCTTGCAGCAAGTTGGAGTTGACAAAATGGTTCCAAATCAAATGACTGAAGAGGTAGAATTTACATGTATTGAGGAACAATGGTTAATTAAAAAACATTTACATAAAAAGGCAGATTTTAAAGTATTCATGAGTGCTACAATCGGCGATCCAGCAAGTTACATGAAAATTATGGGAATTGAGAATGCTAGATTTATCCGATTAAATAATGATTTTAACTATGATAAATCACCAATTGTATTTGTCAATAAGTTTAAAATGTCAATGCGTGAAAAAGACAGAAACTTTGACAGCGTACTTGAAATTTTAGACAAAGTTTTAAATAAACATATTGAACATCGAGGAGTAATTCATACTGGTTCATATGAATTTACGCAGAGAATCTTAGAGTCGAGTAAATATAAACATCGATTGATTAGTTATGTTGACTCTAAATCAAAGGCAGATGCCCTGGATAAGTTTAAGAATTCAGAGAATGGAATCTTGATTGGTCCATCAATTTTAGAAGGACTAGATTTAAAAGATGATACTAGCCGATTCCAGGTCTTTTTTAAAGTTCCATATCCGTCTTTAGGATCTCCTCATATTAAAGCAAAAATGAATCAGGTTCCAGACTGGTATGATTGGAAAACAACAGTTAGTTTCTTACAGGGTGTTGGTCGTTCAGTGCGAAGTAAAGATGACTGGGCTGTAACATACGTTTTAGATGCTTGTTTTAGAAGTTTAGTTAGTAAAATACCGCCGAGCGTCAAAAATCGTATTAAAATGTTACAATAATATATAGAATATGGAACACGTTAAATTATTTGAAAACTTCATTAATGAAGCAGAAGATGGAATGGTTACATTAAATGTGACTATTTCAAACATAGACCAAGAAACAGCAAACGATTTTTTACAAATGTTTGCATTCATGGAATGGTGCGGTAATGTAGGTACTGCTAGAACAATGAGAGCCTTTTTTGATGGTGATGGTCATTTCAGACCTAGAATCAATGTTGAAGGTCATGACCTTAAAGAAATTAAAATCGAAGAACCTGGTGAAAATAAAGAAATTGATTTAGACCTAGGTTTTGGCGCATAAAATTATAATGAGATGAAACATATTAAATTATTTGAAGAATTCATTGGCCAAATTGATGAAAAGAAGGGAGATTCTTATGAATATGGCTGTGTAATGTTGTACTTTGGTTTTGATAAAATCAAGGATCTACATAGCAAAATTGAAGAGTCTGATCTTTACACAGAAGAGGAAGACCGAACATATGGTTTAGAAGATGAACCACATTGTACACTTTTATATGGTTTACATGAAGAAGTTACAATCGATGATATTAAAGAGATTGTTAGTCAATTTCAGTACGATAAATTAAAGTTGCATAATGCATCACTTTTTGAAAATCAATATGATGTTTTAAAATTTGATGTGGGTTACACTGAAGAAGGCAATAATTTCTTACATGCATGCAATGATTCATTATGTAAATTACCTCATACTAATTCATATCCCGACTACCATCCACACATGACCATTGCCTATATTAAGAAGGGTTTAGGTCAGAAGTATGTTGATATGCTTAAGGGTGTTGAGTATCAAGTTTCTCCAGAATATATAGTTTATAGTCAGCCGAATGGCGAAAAAATTAAGATCGAAATCTAATGAAATACGTTAAACTATTTGAAACTTTTACTGAGTCTGTTTTAGAAAATGAAAGAGCAGATCTTTCACAGAAAATCAATGACACCAGAGAAAAATTAGCAGATTTACAAAGATCTCTAAGCGAAATGGGAAATGACGAGGATCCAAACCCAGTTAAAATGGCAATTACACAACTAAAAATACAGAAGCAAAATTTAAAGAGTCAAATGTTACAACTTGATATGAAAATTTTGTCTTTTAAAGAAAAACTAGACTAATATGAAACGTGTTAAATTATTTGAATCATTTGTTAATGAATCCAAAGAAGAGCAAATTGCAAAGGAAATTTTACAAGACCTTTTAGGTGAATATGATCCATGGGAATTATCAGAAATGCAGCCAGAAGAGGCTAGAGAAACTGTGGATAGTTATGGTCACAAAGGTTCAAAGGCAAAAAAGATTGCTGAATTTTTATATGACTTAGCGCAAACTGGTCAATTTGAATCAAAAATGAATGAGTCAAAATTTAAAGTTGGTAAAACATATAACTGGCACGGTGCTGAATGGGATCCTAAAGCTAAAGAGAATGTAAAAGTTGTAAAGCCTGTAGAAATTACAAAGATTGAAGGTAATAAGGTTTACGGTAGATTTGAAGGTAATTCAGAAGAATATATTATTAGAGAGCCTGAAAAGTACTTAAAAGCATAATTGTTAATAACTTTTTTGAAAATATTTCACCCGACATTTTACCGTGTCGGGTTTTTTGTTTATATTTACATATAACAATTAAACAAAATAGAAATACTAAATAAAATAAATATGGAAAAGACATTACAGCTTCTACAGGATTTCGTAAACAAATCAAACCAGACAAACTCAAACACTGACAAACTTGCCGTTATTAAAGAGTTTTCTCAATATCCTGAAGTTGTTAAGGCATTAGAGTACACATACTCGCCTTTTAAACAATATTATGTTACTTCAAAAAACTGTCAAAAACGTAGTGACTTATGCAGTTCGCAAAGTAATTACACTAGCATTTTTAATCTTTTGGATGACCTTAGTACTCGTAATATCACTGGTCACTCCGCTATTCAATCTGTCAATTCGTTTGTTAGCGAAAATGCTGAATTCGAGGAAATAATTTGGATGATTTTAGATCGAAACCTTAAAACACGATCTACAACATCGATGATTAATAAAGTTATTCCTGGATGCATTCCGACATTCGAGGTTGCCCTTGCTGCAACTTACAATAATGATACAAAGAAAAAAGTAAAGTGGTCTGACAAGTGGTTCGTAAGTCGAAAACTAGATGGCTGTCGTTGTATTTGTATTATGGAGCCAAATGGTGAAGTTAAATTCTATTCTCGTGCTGGTAATGAATTTGAAACTTTAGGAGTTATTAAACAAGAGTTGAGTAGAATTCCACAAAGTCTAGTTCTTGATGGCGAAATTTGTATCATGGATGCAAATGGTAATGAGGATTTCCAAGGTATTATGAAGGAAATCAAACGTAAAAATCATACGATTCGCCGCCCTAAATTCGTTGTATTTGATATGTTAACTATTGGCGAATTTAGTTCTCAAACTTCAGTTCGTACATTTAGTGAACGTCAAGAGAATATGAAAGCTTGGTTTGAAAACTATGCTGGAGAACTTGATTTCGTTACACCATTAGAACAGGTTAAAGTTGACACTGAAGAAGAATTTCAACAACATTTAACAGTTGCAACCCAAAATAAATGGGAAGGTCTTATGCTTCGTAAAGATGCACCATATCAGGGTAAACGTAGCAATGACATTATGAAAGTTAAACAATTCTTTGACGAAGAATATGTTGTAGTTGATGTTGATATGGGACCTCACCGAGTAATTGTTGATGGTAAAGAGGTTGAAGAAATCATGTTGCGAAATGTTGTAATTGAACATAAAGGTTGCCGAGTTCAAGTTGGTAGCGGATTTAGCCAAGAACAACGTAGACATTATTACACAAGTCCTGGAGAAATTCTTGGTAAAACAATCACTGTTCAATATTTTGAAGAGAGTCAAAATCAAAATGGTGGTTATTCACTTCGTTTCCCAGTTATTAAACATGTATATGAAAATGGAAGAACAGTTTAAAAGATTATATCAACCAACCGATGAAATGCGAACCAATCATCTTTCAGTAAAACCTGGAGGTTCGATAGTTAGAGTTGTATTCGATTCACACGTTGTTGATTATGACAAGATTAAATATCCTAGCAAATATATCAACACACTCTTAAATTCTGGTGATGTCCAGAAGATTATGGAAATCTATGTTGATGGTAAATTAACTTGGAAAAAGAATTAAAATGAAAGTAAATATTGCACCACCTAAAGGCATAGCTGAACTTCAAAATTATATTGAATGGTTGGTTGCAAACGCGATTGATTATAAGGTTCTATCAGCCGGAGATAAGGTTGATGGAACCTTACTTTTATGTGGAGGCTCCGATATTGGAGTTAATAAAACAAGAGACAAATTAGAATTTGAATGGTTAAAACAAGCAGTTGAAGGTGGACATAAAGTTTTAGGAGTTTGTCGAGGCATGCAACTAATTAATGTTTATTTTGGTGGTTCTGTAGAAAATCTTAATGATTATGTTTTAGAAGATCATTTAGCTGACCAATTTTTAGATGATGAATGCCATAATGAAAGGCTATCGCAATTTCATTGGGTTAAAAATGTTAAAACTGGAGATACATTTGTTGTAAATTCAAGGCATCATCAGCATTGTGCGATTATCGGACGTAAATTAATACCAACACATTATTCATTAGATTATACGGTTGAAGGTTTTATCACTCCTGACAGACTAATTATGGGCATTCAATGGCATCCAGAAAGAAATGAGGTTAATATTCCATCTTATAATATTGGCCGTCAAGAACCTATAAATTTTTTGAAAAATTTTCACTAAAAGTTTTACCGTTTGAAGAAAAATGATTATATTTGTAATGTAAACAAAATCAAAATTTAAAATAAAAAAAGTATGGTTAACAATCTAGAACTCGGCTACCAAATTGAACTTTCTGACGATTTGATTCTTATCAGAAAGGATGGCGAAACTTTTAAATGTGTTCAAGTAAATAGCAACAATGCTATTGAAAAGTTCCACGAATGGACTAAAAAACTACAAGAGCACGTAGTTAAACAAAAACAAAAGTTACGCGATGCCCATTAATGATGGCAAACATATAGAAGCAATTCTATTTGAAGCATACAATTTTGGGATTCATCAAGAAGTCCAAAACTATGTAACTGCTGAGTTGGTTAAAAACCCATTACCAAACTATCAAGCTAAAGCCTTTTTATATGAAAGAGGTTTTAAAAAGGCTTATCTTGAAAAGTATGGAGAGGAATATAAGGACTTTATAACTTACTAGTATGGAATGTTTTAATTGTAACAAGGATGCTGTTAAGAAAATAGGCATCGAACCAGATCTTGGTGAAATCTATCTTTGTGAAAATCCAAAGTGTAAAGAAAAGGCACTTAGTGATATTGAAAGATTTCAGTATGCTAAATACTACCAAGGTCGTAGAAAAGACCAAGTAGAATACTTTGAAAAGGCAGGAGCTATTTCAATTATTGGCATTATAGTAGTAACATTAATTTTAATCATATTTAAATATGCGCAGATTTTATAGGAATTCATCGGACGGTTATATTGGAGGAGTTTGTCAGGGGTTAGGTGAATATACTGGAATCGATCCAATCTTTTGGCGTATTGCATTCTTTTTTATCCCAGGCATGGGCATACCATATCTTTTACTATGGTTTTTTGCAAAAAATAGATAGTTTATGAAGTTAACCGTAAGACGAACACAAGAACGTGTTATTAAAGCAACTACTCTACCAGTTGAGTTAGATTCTGCTGATTTTCCTGAATTTAAAGGAAAGACCGAGAAGGCATTTTTAGAATACCTATCAAATAATCTTAAAGAAATTATTAGCGATGACTCTTATTACGAGCATCCAGTCCATCTATTGGTCGAAGGACCAAATCAAGTTTATTACGATTCATCAAATCAAAAATATGTAGGTTCTTTAGAATCTGGTAATATTGATGAGAATAATGAGGAAAACGGATGGTTTAACACAGAAAAACAAATAAAATTAGAAATAAAATGACGCAGGAATTTGAAGACAAAGGAATTCATTTTGTAAAATTTGGAGCTAACTGGTGCCAGCCTTGTAAGGCTTTAGAACCATCTTTAAACAAATTTGAAGAAGAGTGTATAAGTAAAGTAAAAGTACATCGTGTTGATATCGATGAGGCGTTTGATATGGCTTCTAAGTATAACATTAGAAACATACCAACCATCATTATATTTAAAGATGGTGAAGCTGTCGATAGATTAAACGGTGTTCAAAGTTTGCAAAATTTGAAAACCAAATTAGAATATGTGGAATCCAATTAATTTAGCAAAGTACTGGTGGTATTTTGTAAAAGAACTTATTTTATTAATAAAAGCGTATCGTGCTGTTAAAAGTATCGAGCCTGAATTGTATGAGCAAGGTCTTCGTATCGATTGGATCGGTCGAGTTTATGCTGTTATTAATTTAGATGACGAAGAATTAAAACAACCAGAATTACTACAACAATCTTTAGTAATTCAAGCTCTTAATCCAATTAGTAATATTTTAATGAAATATGGATTATCAGAAGTTTTATATCCAGACATTCGTAAAGTTGAAGGAACTAGTTCGTATTTAGTTATCCTCTATCCAGAAACCGATTATGCCAATATTGGATCTATTTTAAGTGCAACATTTATGACTAGTCTCTATTCTGTCGCAGGATGGGCAATTTTTAAATATGTGCCGTGGGACAAAATAGCGTAATATGAGTGAAACAATTAAAAGAGTTGAGGTTAAAGGTAGAAGATTCTATCAAGTAAAAAGAGGCAAAGAAATTCTTGGCCTCTTTCCGTCTGTAACCACAATTCTTGGCGGAACTAGCGATAAATCGGGTCTTGATGCTTGGAAAGAGCGTGTTGGAGAAGAGGAGGCAAATAGAATCTCAACACTTTCAGCAAATCGAGGTACTGTCATGCATAGGCTTATAGAATTATATAAAGGAATAAAAGGTTCTAAAGAGGAAAGACTCGGTGAACTACGTAAACTTTTATATAAGGATCGTGAAATAAAGAAATTTGATGTAGAATTTATTGAAGAAGGTTGGAAATTCTTTATGAAGTTTTGGAACAATCACGACCAATTCTTTGATAAAATTGAAGAGGTTTTAGCCGCTGAAAAATTCTTATGGTCTATTAAAGGCGGTGGATATGCTGGAACGGTTGATAATGTTTCAAGATTAATAAATCAGAGAGTACTGATTATTGACTATAAGAATAGCCGAAAACCTAAAAAGGATGATTGGATCCAAGATTATTATGTACAAGCTTCGGCCTATTTTGTTGCATTTTGGGAAAGAACTGGAATTCGACCACAGGGAGCAGAAATTTGGATTGCAAATGAAATTGACGAATGTCCTCAAATATTTACCCTGACTGAAACCGATATTAAATTCTATTTTGCCGAGTTTCAGAAAAGACTAGCCGAGTTTAAACAATCTATGGAAAATATATAGAATATAATATAAAACTTAAAATTATGAACAAAGTAGAACAATTTTTAAGCAAGCATGGTATTAAAGTTATTATTGTGCTTTTACTTTTAACCTATTTTAAATCTTGCAGCGTTGACTCAGAGGTTACCAAAGTTAAGAAAGAATTTCAAGCTCAGAAGGCTGTTATAGATTCTTTGCCAACCGCAAAAGATGTTAAGATTGAAGGTTTGAAAGCTGAAAAGCGTATGATTCAATCAACTGACCGTAAAATGCTTGATGTAACTCGTCAAACTGAAATTGACAAAGAAATACAAAAATTAGAGTCATCTAAATAATGGCAATACAAAAAGAAGAGCGCGGATTTGGCGACACTTTATTAAATTTTAATAAAAAGATTGGTGTCGCTAAACTTGCTAATTCAATTGCAAAATTAGCGGGATATGAGGACTGCGGCTGTGAAGAAAGAGCCGAAGTGGTTAATCAATGGTTCCCGTATAAAACCGAAGATAAAAAAGATCAAAATGAAGAACCTAACGAGTAAATTTATAATTGGTACATTTGTATCATTGTATCTTATGGTTAGTGTTATTTCAACCATTCACGTTATTGACTTTTTTGAATTGTCAAATCCATATTGGTTAGCAGTAACACTAGCAATAGCATTTGAACTTGGTGCTGCAGCATCTTTAGCATCACTAATTGTACTTGATAAAATGAATAAAACTCTTGTTTGGGCTCTATTCATTACAATTACATTAATGCAAATGCAAGGTAATATGTACTATGCATTTAAAAATATTGAGAATTACGAAACATGGTCTCAATTGTTTAATTTAATTGAAGAAGATCCATTGTACCAAAAAAGAATTCTTGCCTTTGTTTCAGGTGCAATTCTACCACTTGTTGCATTAGGATTTATTAAATCATTGGTAGATTATATTAAACCAAATCCTGTAACGGCTTCACTTGAAGAGAATGTAGAAGGCATGCGAGATGTTGTTGAGGCATATGATAATTTGCAGGAAGAGATTAATAATTTTAAAGAGTCTCCAACTGATTCAGATTTTGAAAGCCTTGAAGAAGATATTATCAAATCGGATGTTGATATTATCAAAGATTACGAAAAAGGATTAGTTAATACAACCAGAACAAGTACAACAGCAAATAAGTTACCAAGGTACGATTCAAATGGTTTTAAAATTAGAGATTAATGAGTTTATTAGAAAAACCTGTTAATATTCCAACTCCATATATTTCAAAAGAATTAGAAAGTAACACACTTAAGCACGTCCAAGATGGAAGTGCTTTTGTTGCTTATGAAATGTTGATGGTAACAAATGGTGTTAAACGTCGATATGATTTCATGGAATATGACAATCAATATTTAGACTTGTCAGCATATGTTACAGTTGATTATGCTCTAGTTGGAAATGCCAAATTTCAAATGTCACAAACTAATTTAGCTGATTTCTTTCTTAGAAAAAGACCAAATTATACCGTGTTTTGTGAACTTTCAGTAAAAGGCCAATATAATAGTTACATTTATAAATTTAAATTCAAGACGACTAGGCTTAAATCAGTCTATCGTGTTGTTGAAGAAACCAAACAAGATATTAAGAAAATATTAGAAAGCTATGAATAGTCTTAAAATTGCCTATATCATTCCTAGATTGGAAGCAGGACCAGCAACAACTATGTTAATGCGTAGAATTGTTGAAATGAAAAAAGATTCTCATGAAGTGTTTGTTATTGAGTGGGCCAAAACACCGTCTTTACACAGGGATAAAGTAATGGAATTAGTTGATAATAACCATTTCCTGACTCTCTATGTCCCGAATGAATTGGCTGGACACCTATTGGATATTCAACCAGACATTATTCATTTTGAAGAAATGCCAGAGAATCTAGTTCCTGTTATGCCATCAAATTTGTATGAATGGATTTATGACCCTCAAAAACATTGGAGAATAGTAGAATCTTCGCACACTTCGACGGCTGACGCAATTTGCAGAAAACAGTGGGAGCCAGACGCTTTCTATCTTCATTCATTAGACCAAGCAGAGAATCAATTTGCTCTGATGAATGCTCCCCTATTTCTAATCCAATTTCCTATAGACATTGAAGATGATTCGACTTCTATGAGCACTCAGGAGATTTTAGGAGATTTTAAAATTTCAGGTGAGAAAAAACATATCGTAAATATCGGCCCCTTCACCGAGGCCAACAACCAGGCCTATTTCCTTAAAATGGCCCAAGCCTTTTTGGACACCCATGGTGACAAATATCAATTCCATCTTGTAGGACCCTTGGACCCCCTTGCCGAGGCCCCCGTCTTGCCCCCAAACACAACACACTGGGGAGAGCAAGTAGATGTCTGGAAGTGGCTTCGAGTTGCCGACATAATGCTGCACACCACCATCCAAGACATTGACCCTTTCCAAGCCCGTCAAGCCATGGCCTATGGAGTTCGCATGATGGCATTTCCTCTTCGGTCATACCGAGACCAATATGAAGGCATTTTTACTCCAATGACCGGAAACCTGGATGCAGATCTATTTAACCTACATGACCGATTAACCTGTGGTTGTTCTAAGCCTAAACCCGTAAATGGTGAAGATAACCTTAGATTCCGTCAACAGATGAGCCTAACCTATCAAGAATTGGTATCAGCAAAAGGAACTGGTAGATACGCAGTAGAGCAGCCCCCACATCAATTGAGCATTGAGTGGCAGAATGGTCCAATTGTTACTAACCTCTCGGATCGAGAGTGTCAGATCATCTGGAAGTCTGGTTCTGAAGAGGGCCAAATTCTACTTTCGGATGAGAGGCAAACCAGAATTGCCTTACCGTTGAGAGAGGACTCAATTGTCACTGCACGATGGGAGGACCGTGAAGAGAGCCATTCGCCATACCTAAAAGGTGCACATGTTCTATTAGAATTAAAGAACGAAACACTAGGCGCAACCCTAGCAGCCGTTGAAGCAATCGCACAATGGAGCATTCAGAAGGAGGTTGGCAGGGTTTGGCTCCGATCTAAATGGACCGATCTAATTAACTGGGGTTGGTATACACGTAAGGCAAAAATTCACCCTTTGTGGCCAGCAGAATGGAGCACTTGGATGCCTGAAGTTGATATGACCCAAGAACTCAATCTAACCGAAGGCGACTGGCAGGCAGAAATTGGCACTATGCTAGGCGTTGAGGTAGAGCAGAGATTACAACTAGTTACTCTTAGAGCAGTGTCTAGACCAACACAAAAGAGATACGTAATTGTCTCAAGTGAAGGCAGTACACTTAGCCTTGATGAATGGCAGAAGATTGTTGATATACATAAAGGCATGGATCGAGACATCCTGAGCGTTGGAATGACCCTAGAGGGTGCAATCCGTATCGATGACAATTGGGGTCCAATTTGGAATGCTCTGCATTGGGCCGACTATATCATCACTGGTGTTGGAGACCAAATGTGGCTTGGAATTAGTGCGGGCAAAAAAGTCCTAGTAGTCGATGAAGGGCAACCCCACCATGCCGGATCGATGGTTGACGTAGTTAGTAGAGATAATATTTTGTCAAAAGAGTATTTTGAAGGCCTAGATTTGAATAAATAAAGTGTTGATGGAAAAATAAACATTACCACTATGACACGTTTTGAAATGGCCCAATACATCTTTAGCGACTTCGGAATTCAAATTACTAAAGACGAAACAAAAAAACCTCAACCTAGTCTAATTGATAAAAATCATGCAATTCAAGAGGCCTTAGAACGAGAACTACAACGTGCCAAGAAGGAGTTGTCTGCAATTAAAAAAGCCCATAAAGTTGGTCGTTGTAA
>JACCDH010368934.1_pt1 | contig 25043 bp, 23 predicted proteins | sample 7442481 | NCBI WGS metagenome assembly JACCDH01 (sample SAMN15323433, study PRJNA562643) | freshwater metagenome | isolation source: river surface water | place: USA:Blue River Watershed | collected 2017-08-15
CTGAATTGGATTGGCTCTTAGACGGCGCAGAAGCAGGAGATCAACTATTGTTTCATTATAGTGGGCATGGTGCACAACAATCCACTCAACACCCTGCGATAGAAAAAGATGGACTAGATGAAATTATCTGTCCTTATGATTATAAGGATACAGCCACTACGGCCATTAGTGATAAGGAATTTGCAGCACGCTTTGCAAAAATCCCCAAGGGGGTACATTTTGTATGGATTTCGGACAGTTGCCATGCCGAAGATTTATCAAGAGATACTGCCGCGTCCAATGGCATGCAGGAGATACCTTTTGTGGGCTTAAAGTATAGGCATTATCATGGCGTTGTAAACAAGCCTATGACATTTATAAATGCTGCTACAAGTGTAGAAGTTGGCGTTAAAGCTTCCAGCTTTCAGGGTGCTTTATTAAGTGGTTGTGCATCGCATCAACTCAGTGCAGATGCGTATATCAATAATAGGTTCAATGGTGCTTTCACGCATTATCTAATCACGAACCTACACTTATACGGAGACAATACCAATATGCAAACCATCCTTCAATATGTTAATACGGATTTAGCAAAAAATGGCTATGATCAAAATCCACAAATAGAAGGCGCACTTGCAGGAACCACCTTTTTTAAATCCTAAAACTTATAGTAATGAAACATACTAATAATACAATGAGGTTAATGGTTGTAGGCATACTCCTAGTAAGTATTGTGGGGGCTGCGCTGGCGCAGCCCCAATCCTCCCAACACATCCCACTCATACCACCCATACAACAAGGATTAATGAGTAGGCTAATAGAAATTAAATACAGTACAGAACTCTATTTAAGTCATCACCTAAAAAAAGAAACGGGAAAGACGCCACAAGAAATAGATAGCGCCCTGGCAGAGTATAATACCATCCGATGGAAGGTAGATGGCTTAGTGTATCAACTAAATAGTGCTATGATTGCCAGAAACAGCCCAGCTATCCTAATAGAACTGGATAAATGGCATTATGAAAAAGCAAATAAAAAGGAGGAGAAGGTGGCAGATCTGCCAAAACGTATTCAACAATATGTAAACGATCTGCGCGCCATAGAAACTATATACGCAGCGGTTGTTTTACCGAAATTAATTCAAGTACCAACAAATACAAGAACACTCAATTTAACAACCAATGTCTTTTACCTTTTAAAGGATTCCTATAGTATTGTAAAAGGACTAAGTGATCTAAAGACGCGTAAAGTCATGGCTTTAGTAGAATTACTGGATCATGCGAGGTTGTTGGCTCCTGGGGAGTTGGTTAAGATGGGTAAATAAAAAAGCCAGGAATAATCCTGGCTTTTTTAGAATTAATTTATTCTCTTATTTAGTGGCTAACACCTTTACTAAACAATACATTTGTAAAAGTCTTAATAATAATTTCAATATCTAAAACTGTAGATTTTTTATGTAAATATTCTTGTTCAAGTTGAACTTTTTTTTCTATAGAAATATCATCTCTTCCATTTATCTGTGCCCATCCAGTAATACCTGGCTTTAATTTATCTACACCAGTAGCTACACGTAATGCCATTAAATCATGCTGATTATATAAAGCAGGACGAGGTCCAACAAAATCCATTTCACCTTTAATTATATTAATCAAATTAGGCAATTCATCAAGACTTGTTTTTCTAATAAACTTGCCAATTTTAAGCAAGTATTGATCAGGATTAGATAGTAAATGGGTGGCTACGTTCGGAGTGTTTTTCTTCATACTCCTAAACTTGTAAATATTGAAGAAAGTATAATTGATGCCAACACGCTTTTGAGTAAAGAATACCGGTATGCCATCTTCGATAAGTATGGCAAGAGATAATAAAAAGAAAATAGGCAATAAAAGAATTAAAAGAGAAAGGGCGAAAAGTCTTGACAACATCTAAAATTGATCTATTACTTCTAAAATTGTTTTTCTAACCCCTTCCTTAAGGTCAATTATTGGGCTCCAACCTAAATTATTTATTTTAGATGTATCCATTAACTTTCTAGGAGTGCCGTCTGGTTTTGTAGTGTCAAATACAAGTTGCCCCTCATATCCTACCTCAGTGACTATCAATTCCGCTAATTCTTTAATTGATACGTCGTTGCCACATCCTATATTCACTAAACCTTGTTCATTATAATTTTGCAATAAAAAGTAACAAGCATCTGCTAAATCATCAACATGTAAAAACTCTCTTCTTGGTATTCCAGTACCCCAAATAGTTACATTGGGTTCATTGTTTTTTTTTGCTAAAATAATTTTTCTAATTAGTGCAGGAAGTACATGTGAATTTTCAGGATGGTAATTATCATTCGTGCCATATAAATTTGTAGGCATTGCAGAAATAAAATTACAACCATACTGTGCCCTATAACTATCACACATTTCAATGCCTGCGATTTTCGCAATAGCATAGGGTTGATTTGTGGGTTCTAAATAACCACTTAATAAGTATTCTTCCTTTAATGGCTGTGGTGCCATTTTTGGATAAATACACGATGAACCTAAAAACAACAACTTAGTAACCTTATTTAAATAAGCTGCATGAATAATGTTGGCTTCAATCATTATATTGTCATAAATAAATTCTGCCCTATAAGTGTTATTAGCATGAATGCCTCCTACTTTTGCAGCAGCAAGAATTACATATGCTGGCTTTTCTTTTTTGAAAAAATCATTTACAGCATGTTGATTTCTTAAATCTAATTCTCCAGATGTTCTTTTAATAATATTATTAAAGCCTTCCTTTCTAAGTTTACGTTCTAATCCAGATCCAACCATTCCCCTGTGTCCAGCAATATATATTTTAGCAGTTTGTTCCATCTTATAATCCACTTTGTTTAATGTGTAATTCTTTTTTGAACAAAGTAATATCACTAGCAACCATTTCTTTAACCAATGCCGCTAAATCATATTTGGGTTTCCATCCTAATTTAGTCATTGCTTTTGTAGGATCTCCTATTAATAAATCAACCTCAGTTGGTCTATAATATTTAGGATCTACTTTAACAACCACCTTTCCCTCTGCTAAATTGTATTCACTGTTGTTCTTAACAATATACCCTTCTTCAGCTTCATCCTTTCCTCTAAATGCTAATTCAATTCCTAATTCCGCAAAACTCATTTTAACAAAATCACGAATTGTTGTTGTAATTCCAGTTGCTAAAACAAAATCTTCAGGCATTTCTTGTTGTAAGATCAAGTACATTCCTTCAATATAATCTTTAGCATGACCCCAGTCTCTTTTAGCATCTAAATTGCCTAAATGCAAACAGCTATCCATGCCTAATGCAATTTTTGCAGTGGCTCTTGTAATTTTTCTTGTTACAAATGTTTCACCTCTTTGTGGTGACTCATGATTAAATAAGATACCATTACATGCATACATATTATAAGCTTCTCTATAATTGACAGTTATCCAATATGCATATAATTTTGCAACTGCATAAGGAGATCGTGGATAAAATGGAGTAGTTTCTGATTGAGGAACAGCTTGTACTAAACCATACAATTCTGAAGTAGATGCTTGGTAAATTTTTGTTTTTTTAGTTAATCCCAATAAACGCACTGCTTCTAAAATTCTGAGGGTACCTATACCATCAGCATTTGCTGTGTACTCAGGCTCCTCAAAACTTACATGCACGTGACTCATTGCAGCTAAATTGTAAATTTCATCTGGTTGAACATCTTTAATGATTCTAATAAGATTAGTACTATCCGTTAAGTCTCCATAATGAAGATGGAAATGAGTATGAGAAATGTGAGGATCTTCATAAAGATGATCTATTCTTTGAGTATTAAACAAAGAAGATCTTCTTTTAATTCCATGTACCTCGTACCCTTTATTTAATAAGAATTCAGCTAAATAAGCTCCATCTTGACCTGTAATACCAGTTATAATTGCAATTTTCATATAAAAAATTAATCTGTGAATATATATTGTTTAAATTTAATTACGATACGTTTAAAGTGAAAAAAGGAAGGAATAAAACCTTTGTTTTTAATCCAGATATTATTCAATTCTTTAGAATTTTTAAAAAAATTTCGATTAGAAATACCACCAGTCCTCATTTTGACAATAGCCAAATCAATATATTTTTTTTGATATTTAGACTCTTTAAATATTCTTAACATGAAATCAAAATCTGCAGCAATATGAAAATTTAAGTCATAATTACCTGATTCTAAATAAATTTGTTTTTTAACAAATAAAGATGGATGTGGTGGCATATTTCCATTTTCAAAAAATTTATTATAATAATTTAAAGAATTCCATTTTCTTACAATCTTATTTTTATTATCATTTTTGATATAACTTATATCTCCATAAACAATATCTAAATTATCATCTACATTAAAATGATTCATTACATTTGAAATTACATTAATATCATTGTAAAAATCATCAGAATTAATTATTCCAATTACATCTCCTGTCGATTTTTGAATTCCTTTATTCATTGCATCATATATTCCATTATCTTTTTCTGAAATAAAAATATTAATTTTGGGAAGATATTTTGAAATAATATCCAAAGTGCCATCAGACGACCCTCCATCAACTATAACATATTCAATATTTGAATAAGTTTGGTTGATAACGCTTTCAATAGTATCTTGAATAGTATTAATACTATTGAAACAAACCGTAATAATTGAAATTTTCAAGCAGGTTTTATTTATAATTTAAAATCTCTCTCAATATTCTTAATTGAGTCGGGCCAAAAGTGTGTTTAATTAAAGATTTAATGTAAAATTTATAATATTTTTTGCGTGAAGTCTTTAAAGAACAAAAGCAATTATCTTTTATTAGTATATAACGACTATTATTAAATAAATTTTCGAAATCTTTAATATAATTTATGAATGATTTATAATTTTTTGCTGGATTAATCGAACTTCTAACGACAAAATTGGATAATGAAATATCTAATAAATAAGTAAGATTTGCGGGCTTGAAGTTATTTGAATTTTGATTGACTAATAAATCGATGCTTTCTTTTACTAAATTGAATCCTGCTTCTCTAAATAGAATATAATCTTTTGAATTAGCCGAAAAACCTCCATCATGAATTCGATTGTAAACAAGTGGATGATCTAAATAAATTATTTTATCCAGATTTGATAATTGAACTATTAATAAATACTCCGAATATAATGCCATATGGCCACTAGATAATCTCTTAACACCACCCAAGGATTTCAAATAATTAGTGTCATAAACACCGGCTAAAGAACATAAATGAATTTTTCTTTCAGTATATAAATTAAAAATTTTTATTCCACTTAAATGGTTAATTTTTTCAATTTTAAAATCTCTATTTTTAATTGGTTCATTATTATATATATATTCAAAATTTGTTAGAATACATTTGGGAAATGAATTATCAACAATAGCTAATGAAACTGATTTCAAAAAAAGAGAATTTATTGAGTCATCATCAAAGTGCCATGTAAAATAAGTTCCATTTGATTTCTCAAGCAGAAAATTCAGGTTATTCAGTTCTCCTAAATTATGTTGATGATTAAATATTTTCAATCTTTTGTCATAAATATTCAAAGACTCATTAGTAAGCAATTTATCTTGATAATCATTTCCAAGTAAAATTTCAATATTGAAATATTCCTGATTCAAGAATTTATTAATTAAATCAGAAACCATTTCAACTCGATTATATGTAGTAATACCTATTGAAATCAATGGAAAATTATTCATAATTATTATTAAATGTAAATTTTAAAATTAATTTAAAATATTTAATTCTTGATTTTTGAAATAAAAATTTCACTGCCCTTAGTAACAATCTTAATTTAAAGATGTAAAATTCTAAAGTTGATTTATATAATTTAATAAATCTAGATTCAGCTATTAATATTTGACGATATCTATCTATTGTAACAAATTCTTTTTTATCAAGAATTGATAATTCATGATTTACTTCAAGATTTATAACACGTATAAATAAACCAAATTTACTAACCATCAAATAAAGCCACCTATCTAAACAATCTATTGCAAAATCTTCATTAAAACCATTGATTCTTTCAATGAAATTTATTTTTACCAAAGTGCCGGAACCTACGGCGAAAATATCTTTATATAATAAATTTTTATTTGGAGTGATCTTAAGTGGTCTGTGAATTCCGCCCAATTTCACAACTGAAGGTGAAAACAAATTACCATTATAGGTCATTTTAGGAGCAAAAATCACAACATCTTCCCTTTGTGAAAACAAATTTACTTCATGAAAAAGTATACTTAAATAATTCTGGGGAAAAGTTGTGTCTTGATCTAACAACAATAACCAATCAAAAGATTTTGATTTATAGTTATTAAAAGCAATATTATATGCAAAAGCTAATCCATTATTTATACCATTCCAATAATATTCAAAATCAATATCAAGGTTAATTTTACTTTTTTGATCTAATACGCCATTATCAAAAATAATTAATTTAAATTTTTTAAAACTATTTGAATATTGTACGCTTTTGATTATAGTTTGAATAGTTTTAGATTCAGTGTAATTACAATTATATAAAACAACTATTGCACCTATTTTCATTGAAGTTGTTTGTTTTTGTAATTAGAATTCAAAACATATGACAATAATATCATTCCAGTCGAAGACATCAACAATGGATTGGAAAATGACATTACTAAATAAAGGAAATATGATATATAAATATAATGATCAGTAAATTCTTTTTTATTAAATAAATTTTTTAGAGGTATAATCAACATAATAAAAGTAAAAAAAAATAGAAATACGCCCAATCTTCTTAATAACTCAAAATAAGTTAATTCAGAATTTGAAGTCCACCCTCTAGTAGAGCTAAAAAAACTACTTCCAACACCTTGCCCGATCAGTAATACCCTGGGTTCTTTAAATAAATTTATATAATCATCAAAAAATGTAAGCTTAATACTATTAGACTCCTCTGATTTGTCAAACATACCGCTAACAGTTTCAATATTTTTTGAAACGATAAAAAATAAAAAAAAAGCCGAAGTTAACATATAAATAAATCTATTTTTAGAATACCACAGTATAATTATTATTGGTAAGAAAATACTAATTATCATATTATTTCTTGTTGCACCCAAAAACATTGCAGAAATATTAATTAAAAGAAACACAATACGGACTATTTTCTTTTTATCTGTTTTTATAACTAAATTCTTTGTGTAATAAGCAATATTAAATAATATAAGAGGTGATGACTGAAATTGAACCATCGCAAAAGTTGTTCCCCCGAAATCACGCGTACCACTATAAGTAATATCATTTATTTCACCAAACTGTAATATTAAAATGCCTAATTGTGAATTAAAAAAATATATTATTAAAAATAGTATTACTGTAATTATTGATAGTACATTTAATACATATACAAAAGGAATTAAAATATTAATTTTATTAGTAAATAAAATAATTGTCAGTAATAAAAATAAATATGTTTTAAAATATTTATAACTTTCAGAATAATTTGGATTATTTTCCATGATCCAATAAGTTGCAATTGAAACAATCGGAATTATAAATACAAAAATTATTAAGTATTGAATCAGTGACTTAGAAACTATTAACCCTTCCTTCATCAAAATTTTCTGAAAAATAAATAATAGAAAAATAATTGAAAATAATAATGACTTAATTTTAAACACCTTATCAGCTGGATCAAATACACAATCAATTAATAATAAAATTAAAAAAAATACAATTAGTTTATAAAGTTTTCCGCAAATCATTATTTTAGTCTATTTGAAACTTCTAAATTGTATTGATAAATTAAATTAGATGTAATATTTGGTTTGAAATTAGCTGTGTACTTTTTGCCATTTTCTCCTAATAATTTTCTTAAATCGCTATTGGATAAAATTTCAATTAATGTTTTACTAAATTCTTCAATATTTTCTCCATCAATAATATAACCTGTTTCCCCGTGTAGTATGGCATCATGAACTCCGCCTGCATTTCCACCTATTACTGGCTTACCATGTGAACTTGCCTCCAAAAATACAGTTGGGCAACCTTCTGTATTTAAATCTTCTTTTAACTGTCTGTGCAATAATATAAAAACATCGCAAATATCATATAAAATATTAAGTAAGTCATCGTCTATTCGTCCAGTAAATAAAACATGATTTTGAATTTGATTTTTTTGAATAAAAAGCTCTAAATCAGATTTTAATGGGCCAGAACCAACTATTATATATAGTAAATTAGGGATTTTGTCTTTTAGCTTTACAATAGCTTCAAGTACAGAAATATGACCTTTACGAGATTCTATACTGCCTACTGTAAGTAATATGGATTTTGATTTAAGATTAAACTTTTCAACAACACTTTGAATGTTTATTTGATCAATTTTAAATAATTTTCTTTCACTTACAGATGGTAAAACAACTTTGATTTTATCTGGATTTATTTTATGACTCTTAATTAAGATATTTTTTGTATAATTTGATACAGAAATAACACATGATGAATCATTTAATAGTTTAGAGAAAATACGATTTTGAAATTGCTTTTTGCTTAACATCGTAATCTCTTCTGCATATGTAAAATAAACATATGGAATTTTATAAATTTTACATGCTAACCAGACGCCTAATCCAGCAAAATTATGCTCTCCAATATTAACAACATCTGGCTTATTTAATGCAACCAGGAAAAAAGCACTTATAGGCCAACAAAAAAACTCGAGTAAAACACTTAATTTTCTTATTATAATATACCTTGAGTGTTTTTTATGAACATTGTTCACATAAAATCTCCTAATTATTTTTTGTTTAAATTTTTTTTCAAATGAGTTGTCTTGACAAAAATTATGCGAAGTGTGAATTATACAAGAATCATCTGGCAAGTTATTAGTATAATTATATATATATTCAACTGAACCTCCAACTAAGGGAGGAGGGAAACTTGCAGTAAAAATTAATATTTTTATTTTTTTAGCCATTCAATAGTTTTAAGCAAACCTTGATTTATAGAAATTTTTTGATGAAAACCAATATTTTTTATTTTACTATTATCAGCATACCATTTTAATACATCGCCTTCAAAAGATTTACCAGTTAATTTAATTTTAATGCTTGGATTCCCCATCAATTCGGCGATCAAAAGGGTTAAATCTAATAATTTAATTGGTATACCACTAGCCAAATTGTAATCTTCCCCTGGGCTGCCTTTTTGAGCTATTAAAAGTAACCCTGTTATTACATCATCTATATATAAATAATCACGGATTTGTGTCCCATCTCCTAATATTTCAATTTCGTTTTTATTATTTTGAATTTTTTTAATAATGTCATGAATTGCAAATCTTGACATTCCATAACCATAAACACTAAACATTCTTGCGATTCTAATATCTAATCCATAAGATCTAAAATAAGAGTAGCAATAAGCTTCTCCTGCCACCTTTGAAGCAGCATATGGAGATGTCGGTTTTACATACGCCGTTTCTTTTAAAGGAAGAATATTAGATGGATCATAAATTGAAGCAGTAGAAGGAAAAATAATTCTGCAACCAAATTTTCTGGCTGATTCTAAAACCTCAATCAGAGAATAGATGTTATCTTCAAAGTTTAATCTTGGCTCTAAAACAGAACCTTGAACATTTGCATTTGCCGCTAAATGAAATAGCACCGTATCTTTAGTAAGAAATTTATCTAAAACTCCTTTTTCTTGCAAATTAAATTTGTAAGAAGAATATTTGCTACCCAATACTTCATTTCTGTCAATTGCAATCACATCAGCTCCTAAATTTATTAATTTCTCAACTAAAGCCTTGCCAATAAAACCTGAAGATCCTGTTACTACAGCTCTCTTTATCATTTTAATTTAAATTCAAAATTTTTGAAATAGTCATACGAAGATTTTTATCTACTTCAACAATTTCAAGTGATTTAATTTCATTTAACATAGATTCAAAATCTTGATAGGTAAGTTTGCCGTTTTTATCTTTTGCTTCTTTAAATTTAGTTTTAACATAAGCTTCTTCAGCAGAAAGAACTTTAAAACTTCCGACCACATCATTTCTCACAAAAAAGACATTATTCCCAGCAGAATTACCAGCAACAAGCGAATATCCTTTTTGATTAGCAATATATTCTAGAGCCGATATTGATGCACCATAATATACATTCGAATAGTGCGCATCACCTCTATAAAAATTTGAATTATATGGTGTTGAAATTTTTGCTTTTGGACCAAATAAGCTATTATACTCACAAATAACAATTCTAGGACTTATTACTGATATCGCATTCCAAATCCAATAGTCATTCCCGTCAACATCTATAGAAAGTAGTCCGATATCTCCTTGAATATTATTACGAATCAAAATATCATTAATATTTTCAGCAGTAATGAATATTGCTTCAGATTTTAAATCATGAGCATATGAAACATCTAAATCTTCTTTTATAAATGAAATGTTTTTTTCAGAACCATCTAAAACCAGACCAGACCAATTATTATTTAATAATAAAAATCTGGTATTTGCTTCAAGATAATTTTCAACTCCGAATTCAACAAATGTTTTATTAGGAACATGTAAATTATTAATTAAATATTGTATGATGCCATCTTCACCCCATTGCGAGTACACTTTGAATTCTACATCAGGTATATTATTAGTATTCAGAATTCTAATTTGTCTCATTTCTATTCTGCCTAATGCTTCTTGAACTTTATTTATTCGTGTGTGTAAACTGCGTAGTTGTCTTAAAATGCGAAATAATCGTTTAAAAAAATGCATGTCTATGTATATTTATTAAATTAAAAAAATCGTATTGAAGTATGAATAAAAGGTGGTATTCCATTAAATTTCTTATCTAGCCCTTCTATTACTATATTTTTATTAATTATTCGGCCTGGAACTCCAGCTATTAATGAACCACTTTCAAAAACACCAGATAAAGTTGAATTAGCTCCAACTACACAATAGTCTCCAAGTATTGTACCAGGAAGTATGGTAACATTTGCACCAAGATGACAACGCTTACCAATAATTGTAGTTAACGACTGCGAGTCTCTCTCCCATGGTAAATAATTTTCTACTGTCATTGGTTGAGTTGCGTGATTTTGACTTACAATTGTAATTCTAGGACCAAACAAACACTCTTCTCCAATAACTATATCTCCATCACCAGCAGCAATCCATGCATCGCGTCCAATTGATGTCCCAGATTTTATTTCAATTTTGCCATTTGTGCCGCATATTAAACTTACAAAGTCACCTATAACGACATTTTTTTCAATATTTACTCCATTCCCAACTATATGTACGTTAATACCTCTTATATATCCAAATCTAAATTTAAGATAATTTAAAATAACTCGATTGTAAATTCTTTTTAAAAATTTCATTTGTATTTAATTATATTATGAAAATATTTATAATCAAAAAAATTGAATTTTACCATCAAAAAAAAATAAAATATTATAAGTAAAATTTTTACTGCGTATATAAAAAATGTTATTATATAAGTTTCTAAAAAAATATTTAGAAAATAAATAAAAAGAAAAATAGAAAATATTTTTATTGTTTTTAAAATTGGATATTTAATAACAATATTTGAATTCGATAAATAATAATTCAATACAAGGTTAAATAATGTTGTTATGCACATACTAAATAATGCACCCAATATTTTATATTTTACAATTAAAAAATAATTTAATAGTAAACTCAAAATAGCACTAGCTATTGTAGAAATTTGATTTATTGACGCCTTTTGTATATAAAGCAATATTGTAGAAGGAAATAAATTAAATGTAGAAAGCATTGATAACAACAACATTAATTTTAAATATATAATTGCATCTATGTAATTGGGGGCCATTATTGTTACTATTTCCTTACTAAATATTCCTATTAATAAAGTAGCAGTAAGAATAATGAAAGAAAATTGTAAAAATGAATTTTTTATTCTAGCCCCAGCAATTTGAATATTATTACTTGAGAAAATGTATGGTTGCCATGCCTTACCAAAAGAAACTGAAAAAATTAAGAGAATATTAGAAATTTGTAAAACCAAATTTAATAATCCAACTATATCCATTGATGTATAAACTCCAAGATAAACAAGTTGTATTTTATTAATTATAGTTGAAGAAAGTGTGCCAATCATCATCCATAAACCAAATTTAAGTGAAGGTTTCAAATATTGTGATTTTAGGGTGAATTTAAAATACTTTTTAAGTCCAATAATTGCTACTATTGACAAATAACAGCATGAAATTGTATTTGAAATAACAACACCCAACACTCCCAATTTGAGTTTTACAACCAGAATATAAACGGAAATGAATAAAATTAAAGTATTAGAAATTTGAACAATTAAAAATTGTGAAGGTTTATTGTTTAATCTAAGCCAGATTGAGTAAAAACCAGAGGTAAAAAATAAAAATGAATTTAAAATAATAAAAAAAAAGTATGGATTATCTGATATTGAATTCAAGCTCAAAAATGATGAAATATAATTGTTAAAAAAAAATAAAATAGATATAAAAAAAAGGGAAAATAATAATTGAAATAACCAAATTGAAGATAAATAATCACTACGTTCATCATTGTTACACAAAAAATAATATCGTGAGAAAGACGACTGAAGTCCAATCATTAATATAATTCCCAAAAAAGTGGAATATAGTGTTATTAAAGACACTATTCCATATTCGCTTGGAGATAAAAATTTTGTATAAACAGGTAATAGTAAAAATGTAGATATTCCTATACTTAAAAAGTCCCCTAATGTGTATATAAATCCTGATTTAAAAATGTCTTGATTATTCATTTTTCATCATATGATTTATATGATTAATAATTGCCAGGGGTGTTTTATCTGATATAGCCTTGGTAATTTTTATAACTGATTCATTTTTTAACAATTCATTTGGATCTTTTAACGACCAGTCTCTGAAATTTTCAGGATGAGGTGTAAAAAATGTACTTTCTGCAGTACACATTTGTGTTATATAATAACAAACAATAGCATTTTTATACTCAGATTTTGACAATTTAAAATCTGCATTTAAACAATTCTTAATTTTTAAAAAATAATCATTTTTAGTTGTTGCTTTTTCAACAAAAGAATAATTAGAATAATATGAATCACTTTCCATAATTACTTTTTTATTCATTAATGCGGCCTCTATTCCTATTGTTGAAACATATGGTAAAACAATTTTGCATGAATTAATTAAAGAATATGTATTTAAATCTTCGTCGCACTTAAAAAATCTAAACCTATTATTTTCCGAAAATATTTTAGAAATTTTATAATAAAAATCTAATCCACTAGAATGTCTTCTTTCATGAGGATGCTGCCTTACGGCAACTTTGGCACTTGTGTTTTCAAGAATGTATTTAACAGTTTCTATAACCCAATCGAAATCATTTTCAAATAATACATGTTTTCCTAAAGCAGGTAAATCCCAAGTAATATTTAATGGAATAACTATGTCGAAATCAAATTTATTTGAATCATCATAAGGAACAACTTGCGTTGAATAAAAGTCTTCTCCAAATTTCCTTTGATTTAATTCTGAAATAGCAATTTCTTCAATTAAATCAAAATCTTTGTTTGAAAGATTCACAAATATTTCGTCTTTTATGCAAACCGGAACGTCAGCTTGATAACCAGTAATACCATTAACACACAATAAGGTTCTATTTAATCCCGAATCAAAAGTTATTGCATTTTTTTTATTATTTAAAAAATGATAATACATCCCACTGTTTCCATAAACTCCCCCTGGAAAAACTAACTGTGAAACATTTTCACTTTTAAAAAATGATTTTATTTTTTCTGAATTACGTTCTTGTAATGCAACCCAGTTTTTTGAATATCTCATTTTTTCATCATCCAAAATGCAAGACTTAAATCTATGTATAGAATTTATTTTAGAAAGTCTTGTTAGCTCAATGAGATCAAGTTTGTCACACTTTATGTTTTTATATTTTGAAAGAGTTCTAATTTCAAAATGTTTGTTTAACTTTTTTAAGCTCTTACAAATAAAATACTGCTGAACTTTTGAAGCCTTTATTAAATCCAAAGAAAGATGATCAAATTCAAGATCGTCAAATAATAATTTTACATCGTGACCTTTCTTTTTTATTAAAATTGCAATAAAAATTGAATACCATGGTACAGCAGTAAACATCCACGGTGTAATTACAAACCAATATGTTTTTTTTTCATCTGATATCTCAGTTTCAAAAGTAATTTTATCAAGAAAATTGATAAATAATTGAGAATCTTTATAAAATCGATAAATTTGCTTTGGGAAATTTATAGTAAAATTAAATAACATTTCGCTTAAGAATTAATACTTGAAAACCAATTATTTATATGTCTATGAAAAGTGTCACTTTGTTCAAGCAAATCTAAATTCACTTTTTTATACTCATCTTGTATCTTTTTCTTAAACTCAAATGTTTCTAAGATTTTTTTATATAATTCCTTTTCAAACCCTTTAACATTAACCCTAATTGCTCTATTATTCAAACCAAGTTCATCATATAAATACTCTATTTGAGGGTAATTTATGAATCCAATAGTTGGTATATTCATTCCAATACCACAAACATTTGTATGAAACCTATTTCCCATAATCAAATCACATAAAGAATAAGAATCAAGTATATAATCATGTCCTTTAAAGCCATGCAAATAAGGGGCAACTGTAACTCTTGTCCTTGCATATTTATCTTTTAGTGTTTTTAAAAATTCTGATATAATTTTCAAATCTTTATAAATGTGTGGATATAGGATTAAACGTAAATTCTCATCTTCGTAAAATAACTTGTTAAAACAATCCCCAAGTTGCAATAAAAATTCTTCGTAAGAAATACCATCCTTAATATTTGCAGGAAATCTGACATCTAACATATCACCTGCCAAATTCAAACCAATTATTTTTTTTCCACTTTCAATTTCACAGTGGGTATTTGAAACGTATTTTGTAAAAAATCCACCATCAGGAAGTTTTAGAAATTTTTGAGAATATTCTTCACCTAAAACTTTAATCGCGGTAGAGTAAGATCCATCATTTCTCAAAGAAAGGATAAACCTTTCTTGTGTAATAATGTAATCTAACCATTTTTTAAATTTATCAACACCTTTTTTTGTATAACCCATCCCAATATCTAAACCTAATGCATAAAAAATTGTTGGAGTTGAGATTTTTTTCAATATTTCAATTGGCAAATCAACTGAAGTATTATTACATGATGCATCAACCCATAATTCAAAAAAATTTCCGCCGCCAAATATAAATAAATCGAACTTGTTTACTAACTCAACAAAATGATTGTCATATTTTCTTTCTCCCCAAAAAAATTCTCTTATTTCAAGATTGAAAAATTCAATTTCAAAATTCAAATTTTTTTTTATTTGATTCCTAGTGCCAGTAATATTTGCGTTATCTCCAATATTACCTTCAAAAGACGCTAATTGAAGAACTTTAATTTTTCTCATTAATTATGTGTTACTTTATTTCTAAGTTTCCAGTTACCTCCTTCGTCCAACACCCATAAATGTGGAGATCTAAATTTATCAACAGTAGTCCAGAATTCTTCTTCTGTTGTTTCAATATAATTTAGAAAAGTTTTGAAATGCTTAATTGGAAATTCTTCGTCATACTTATTTACAAGTATAACACCTTCATCTCTAGTTATTTTCCCATTTCTAATTTCCTGAGCTGCATCATAAGTAGCTCGCCCAATTCCAAACTTAATTAAAGTAGTAAAATAATGGAAAGGATCAATTTTATCATCAATGCTACTATACTTCGAGTAACTGCCTTCGGTTCTTTCAGTATTTGCGGCAAAGCCAGTATTATCAACGGCATAATAATAACACTCTTGCGGATCCCATTTAAGATAGTATCCAAGATAATGTACTTCTACACCCTTTTTTATTAATTCTGATTCTGGTACGGGAATGTATGGTGCAAAATCTCCTTTAGTAAAACCATGATTTTCGATGATATCTTTCATTTTAGCACCACCCAAACTCATCTCCATTGGATCGTCTATTGAGAAAAATTTTGTGTTCATTGTTGGAATTTGATTTTCATCAACCTTATTTCCATACTCTGCCTGATTTTCACCATACATTACTAACTTAACACCATACCTTGCTGCCATTGCTGGCCCAATAATTCTTTGTCCAATGATAAATGGTTGAAATGGATGTAATAAATTGTGAAAAGCAAATTTTGTCAGTAACCTATGTAATTTGCCATTTGGAGTGTATAAAATATTGTCTAATCCTCCAGTATGCATCCATTCTGTAAAATTCTTCCACCCAATATCTGTATATAAATGTGGGGCCCAAGTTACCGTTAGGGGGTTCATCTTATACTTATATTTTAAAATGTGAGACGTATATGCACTATCCTTACCGCCACTTCCAGGAACAATTACATCATATGAACCATCTTTACTTCTAAATTTATCACACAATTTCCAAAGTGTTTCTTCTCTACCAACCCAATCAATATTGGATTCCTTCTCATCATGATATCTGCATGCAGAACAAATACCATTTTCGTCAAAATCAATAACTTCTTTCTTATCACTAGCATTACTTTTGAATTCTACTGTTGAACTTGGCCTTTGATTAGAAATTACACATCTCTTACAATACTTCACTTCTGAAGGAAGTCCAAAAAGCGCATTTAAATTACTCATATTCATAAATTTATAAAATTTTTAAGTATTTCTAATCCAAAAATTCCGCTCTTTTCTGGATGAAATTGAACACCATAAACATTTTCATATTGAACAGCTGCGCAAAGCCTAATCCCTTCATACTCTGTCAAAGCTGTTATATTTTCCTGTTTTGTTGGAGAAGCTACAAAAGAATGTACGAAATAAACATCACAATCAAAAGCAACATTTTTAAAGATCGAGTTGGGTTTATTGATGTTTTCATTAAACAATAAATTATTCCAACTTACATGAGGCAATTTGATATAAGGATTATTATTGGTTGGTATCTTAATAACCTTGCCCTGTATTAACTGAAGCCCCTGTGTTATTCCAAATTCTTCGCTTTCCTCTAACAACATTTGCATTCCTAAACAAATACCTAGTAATGGCTTACCTGTTTTCACATAGTCATGAATAATGGATATTAAATTAAACTTTTTTAAGTTAGCCATTCCCGTCCCAAATGCTCCAACCCCTGGTAAAATAACTTTTTCTGCATTAATTATTTCATTTCTGTTATTTGTTAATTTGGCATTTACACCAAGACTTTTTAACGCATTAATAATGCTTTTAACATTTCCAATTCCATAATCAATAATTGCTACATTCATTTTCTAACTAATATTTCTTCGTTATTAAGATGACTCTTTATATCTTTAATTTCAACTAAATTATAATGAAGTACAGATGCTACGGCTAAACCACTACAATTTGTTTCCTTAAAAGCTTTTGAAATATCAGATACACTTCCTGCTCCACCACAACCAATAACAGGTATTCCTACTAATTTAGAAATTATTTTAATTAGTTCAATATCGAACCCTTTCTTTGTTCCTTCGTTATCAATTGAAGTTATAAATATTTCGCCCGCTCCTAATCCTTCAAGTTTTCTTGCCCATTCTATTGCATCTATACTAGTTTCTTCTCTTCCATTATTTATGTATGCCTCCCATTTATCTCCTCGTTTTTTTGCTTCTATTGATCCAATAATACATTGAGAACCATATATTCTTGTAGCCTCACTAATAAAATTTGGATTTAAGATTGCCTCTGTATTAATAGCGATTTTATCAGCTCCAGCAAATAAAGCTTTTTCAATATCATCAATTTTTCTAATCCCTCCGCCAATTGTAATTGGAATAAATACCTCCTGGCATGCCCTTTCGATAATTTGAAAAAGTCCATTCCTGCCATATAAACTTGCTACTGCATCCATTATTATAATTTCATCTGCACCAGACTCGTAATATTTTTTTGCAAGTAGATTTGGATCGCCAATCTTTCTTAATCCTTCAAGATGAATTCCTTTTATTACGAATTCATTTTTTACATCTAATCTAGCTATTATTCTTTTTTTTTGCATACTTATTATGAAATATCTATAAATGCCTTTTGTTTGTTAATATTCCAAAATTTATCGTTGGAAATTATTTCAAAAAATAATTCGCTACTATTTCCCTGACCAAATAGGTCTAACTTGTCTAATTTTGCTTTTTGTGCTTTATATATTGAATTTAATATATCCTCTTTTTTATATGAGCAATTTATTATGTCGAAGTTTAGTGCCCTATTTTGTTGCCTAGTACCTATATTAACAGTTGGAAGTCCGTAATAAGGAGCTTCTCTTATACCCGCACTTGAATTTCCAATAATAAAATCGGAATTTTTTAATAATGTTAAAAAATATTCGAATCTTATGGAAGGAAAAATTTTAAATCTTTGATTGTTTATTAATCTCTCATATGCTTTTATAATAGCAGAAGATCCTAAATCATTATTAGGATAAATCAATACATAGTTATTATTTGATTCCAATAACGCAGACACATAATTCTCTGCGTTTATACTCATTGATTCTATTTCGGTTGTAACAGGATGGAACATTCCTACTGCAAATTTGTCAAATTTGATATCATACCTTTCTTTTACAGAATTAATTGAGGGTAAATTGGGAGATATCATTACATCAACATCAGGTGACCCAATAATAAATATATTTTCAGGCATTTCACCCATTTGAATTAATCTTTTATTTGCATTTTCGTTTGAAACGAAATGTATATGACTCATTTTACTTACTGAATGCCTAATCAACTCATCAATTGTTCCGGAAACTTCTCCTCCTTCAATATGTGCAACTAAAATATTGTTTAAAGATCCAGAAATTGCTCCAGCTAATGCTTCAACTCTATCTCCATGAACAATTACTAAGTCTGCATCAATTTCTCTAATATAATTTGAAAAACCTTCAATGGTTTTTGCCAAAGTAAGATCCATTGTTGTTTCTGATGTGTGATTTATAAATTTATAAATATTATCAAAACCACTCTTGTGAATTTCATCAACCGTATATCCGTATTTCTTTGAAAGATGCATACCAGTTGCAAAAATATACGTAATAAATTGACTTGATTTTGAAGTAACATCAATTAATGACTTCAACTTGCCAAAATCGGCTCTTGTACCAGTAAGAAATACGACCTTTTTTTTACTACTCAAAATCATCCCATTTAATATGTTCGTCAATTTCAATGTCTTTAATCGCAAATTTTCCTATTAACGAGTCAAAATGTTCAGCAAGGATTTCACCAGTGCCAGGCCTTTTAACCCAAATATTATCCATTGTAAGTTTTTCTCCTTTATTAATATGTTTAATTGAAACTACTGTTGCAAAAGCAAAATCTATTGTAACCTTCTCTTCTTTAGCTGGTTCTTTCTTTCCCCCCAACATTTGATGAATCTGTCTAGATCCAATAATTAACTCTTTAGCTGTTATTTCATCCATTGAACAAATAATATCAGGACCCACTCTGTTCATGTGATCTGTAAAATGCCTTTCTAAAATTGATGCACCATTAGCAACTGCAGCAAAACATGCCAAATTTGATGTTGTATGATCACTTAGTCCAACTGGAACACCTGGAAAAAATTTTTTAAGTTCATTCATTGCCCCAATCCTTACTAAATTAAATGGAGTTGGATATAAATTTGTCGTATGTAATAATGCATAAGGAATTTTGTGTTGTATAAATATATTGACTGCTTTTGTTACACTTTCAATTGTATTCATGCCAGTACTCAAAATAATTGGTTTGCCAAAACTTGCAACATGTGACAACAATGGAAAATTATTACACTCTCCACTTCCTATTTTAAAAGCTTTAACATTCATTTTATTTAATCTTTCTGCAGCTGCCCTAGAAAATGGTGTAGAAAGAAAAATCATTCCCTTAGATTCTACATATTCTTTCAATTTAAATTCAGACTCTTCTGACAATGCGCACTTCTCCATTATTTCAAAAATGGAAATATTTGCATTTCCAGGAATTACTTTTTTTGCCGATTTACTCATCTCATCATCAACAATATGAGTTTGATGCTTTACAACTTCTACTCCTGCCCTTGCAGCAGCATCAACCATTTCAATAGCAACATCAAGTAATCCTCCATGATTTATTCCTATTTCAGCTATAACTAATGGAGGAAAATCTGCACCAATTTTTCTGTCGCCAATTTGAATAAATGAATTTATCATAAAGTTTTTTTAAATTTTTCGAAGATGTATTCGGCAAAAATAAGGTCATTTTTTTCATCAATATCGATTGATGAAAATTCATCATTATCTATATAAGTTAATACATCATCCCCAATTACATTTCCTTTTAAAATCTCACTAACTTTTGATATATATATAGACCCATTTTCATAATAACACGGTTTGATATCTTGCATTCTCTGACCAGGAAAGTAATTAATGGGTTTAAAAAATCCATTCTCTATATAACCAATTTTTCTATTGAGATTAGAAAAAGTTGCTAAACTAGTTCTACCAGATGATTCAAATTGTTCAATTGCGTCAAGTAATGTTGATTTTAATCTTAGAGGGTTTGTTACTTGAAGTAATATTACAGCATCAAACTCTCCTTCAGTTTTTAAAATTGATTCTACTTGTTCTTTTAATACCTCTGCTGTTGAGGTAAAATCTGTTCCTAGATTATTAGATCTTTTAAAGATATTGCAATTATAACTTTTTGCAATTTTTTCAATTTCAACATCATCAGTGTTTACCCATAATTCGGCATTAAGCAAATTAATCTCTTGGCAAAAAAGAATAGTGTGTGCAATTAGCGGTATTCCTCCTAATAAGGCAATGTTTTTACCTGGAAATCTTTTAGATCCCCCGCGAGCTGGAATTATTATTTTATATTTCAAACAATATTTAAATTAATAAGATATATGAGAATTTACCATCCAGATTTAATAACATTAGCTACCTTTTCAACATCAGCTATGGCCATTTTTGTATGAAGAGGTAAAACCAGATACTTATCTTCAATAGAGTCCATATTAGGGAATTCAATTTTCCTTCCACCAAATATACTATACCTATCGTTTCTGTAATGCACTTGTGCTGATTCTATATTATTTTCTCTTAGTTTTTTCATCAATTTTTCACGGTCATCAACAATTACAGTACACATCCAGGCTGCATGTTCTCTGTCTTTATATTCTCCTCCCACAAATTGTAAGCCGGGTATATTTTTCAACAAATTCTCGTATTTGCTAAATAGTTCCTTTCTATATTTTAACACGTCATCAAATTCTTCAAGTGCTGCTATACCCATTGCAGCAGAAATATCATTCATTTGATATTTAAAACCTATGTCTTTAATATCATTTTCCCAGATTCCTTTTTGCTTCGCACTTCTGTCGATTCCGAACCATCTTAATCTTTTACCTCTTTCATGAAGTTCTTTGTCATTTTTAAAAGTCACCATTCCTCCATCACCAGTGGTAATATGCTTAATTGCTTGAAATGAAAACATAGTAAAGTCAGAAATTGATCCTATGTATTTATCCTTATATTTAGCCCCTACTGCATGTGCGGCATCTTCAATTATTGGTATATTCCATTCATTGGCGATAGCCTGCAATTCATCCATGTCACATGGTAAGCCTCCATAATGTACGCATACTATTGCTTTTGTTTTTTCATTAACTAACTCTCTTACGTGTTTTGGATCAATATTGAGAGTGCCAGGTTGCACATCAGCAAAACGAATTTTTACTCCCATATATAAAAATGGAATATTTGTAGCTGTGCAAGTAAAGAGCGGTGATATTACTTCATCACCTTCTTTTAAATTTGCTAACAAATATGATAAATGCAAAGCGTCTGTTCCTGAACCACAGGATAATGATATATTACCATTTCCAAATTTTTCACTAAACATATTTTCAAAACGGTCGACCTTTGGACCTTGACCAATCCATCTTGTACTTAAAGTGTCATTTACGTAACTTTTAGCTTTTTCAGACACATGTGGATGAAAAAGAACTATATTCTTTTCACCGACTTCCATTAAAGGAGCTTCGTTCATTGGTTTTTCCATATATTATTTTTTATATTATTTAAAAACAAAATTTAAATTGAAATTATTTTTTTCTTGAAAATATTATTAAATTATTATCATGATATTCAATTCCAAATATTTCAAAATTAGTAAAAGATAAAACTTTTTCGGCTAAGTGTTGATTAAAAACATGATGATGCATTCCTCTTAAAGTCTTATTATTTTTACATCGTTCTATAAATTTATTTAAGTTGCCCGCCATTCTATCCCTGGTTAAATCATGTTTTAAGATTATTTCATCATAATGTGTCATATCATCTTCTTTCATATTACAATCATAATCGGCTTTCAAATGATCAAAAGTTGTAATTTCTCTTTTATGATCGAATGTCTTGATTGGATTAGGCAAAATTAATAAAAGATTCCCTCCTTTTTTTAAAACTCTATTCCATTCAAATAATCCTAAAATTGGATTAGCCATGTGTTGTAGTGTTTCTGAACTTAAAATAAAATCATACGTATTGTCGTTTATAACACTCAAGTTGCTAGCTTCTAAAATAAAGTTTTTTCCAAGAACAACATCTTTTATGGTAAATAAACTAGAACTACTGTCATGCCAAATTGTTTGACTTGAAAAATCTAAATTATCTAAACTTCTCACATGAGAGTACATTGGTATTACCCCATTTTTTAAAAAAATATTAGACGGCCCTCCTATTTCTAAACCATTTTTATTTTTAAATCCATTAATATAAAAAATATAGTTATTTATTTTTCTAGGAACTATTTGATTTCCTAGCTTTTGTAGCCCTTTATTAATTAAACTAAGAATTCCGTAATTTTTTAACCTAAATGTAATGCGGTCAATTATTTCCATATTTTGGTATTTTTGTAAACAATTTAAACTGATTTTTAAAAAAATTACAACGCACATTACTGCGCACCGAATGACTATTGTTTCTGAAATTTGAACCCCTTTTACAAAAAATCAAACAGTTATTGTGTTTGATTTGTATCTAAATTTCTATTTATATCTTATTGTGAGTTGTTATCGGTCCAATGGACCACACTAATCCTTATCCACCAATCCCAACCACTTTCGCATTAGATCCATCCAGCTTCTCAAACACACTATTATTGCTTATAAACTCAGGTACTAAGGCCTTCATCAAAGCTACTAATTCATTTTCTGAATCCGCTGCATTTACTAGTGTTCTAAACTGATTAAACCTTGCCTCTATATCCTGCATCGCTACTTCACGTACCTTTGCAATCATTATTTTTTCATGATAGGTATTCAAAGTATTTTCTGCGTCATTTAACAATTCCTCGTATAATTTTTCACCAGGTCTTAAACCGCTATATGTAATATCAATATCAATGTTTGGGATATAACCATACAATCGGATCATCTTCTTTGCTAAATCTGCAATAGTCACTGGTTGGCCCATGTCAAATACAAAGATCTCTCCACCATTACCCATGCTACCGGCTTCTAATACCAATTGACAAGCTTCTGGTATCGTCATAAAATAACGCGTGATGTTTGGATGGGTCACCGTCACTGGACCGCCTTTTTCTATTTGTTGCTTGAATCGGTTAATCACCGATCCATTGCTTCCTAGTACATTCCCAAAACGTGTGGTAATAAATTTAGTGCTGTTGGCTATTTCTTTGGATAAGCCTTGTACATAAATCTCAGCGAGTCTTTTACTAGCACCCATCACATTGGTTGGGTTCACCGCCTTATCGGTACTCACCATCACAAAACGATCCACATAATGTTTCACCGCTAAGTCAGCCATTAGTTGCGTACCCAATACATTGTTCTTCACCGCCTCACTAGGACAAAGCTCCATCATCGGTACATGCTTATACGCCGCAGCATGATAGACATAATGTGGTTTAAACTGGTTGAACAAATCTTCCATCCTTTGCTCATTCGTTATATTGGCTAAGTAGGGAACACAGTTAACAAAATGCTTTTTTTCTTGTAGTTCTAATTCTAAATTATGCAAGGGCGTTTCTGCCTGATCACATAAAATAATTAACTCTGGGGAGTAGGCGATCAACTGTCTTACAATCTCTGAACCAATACTACCTGCTGCACCGGTCACCAATACGCGTTTGCCTTTTATTTGGGTACGTATTTGATTGTTGTTGATGACAATTGGGTCACGCTCTAATAAATCCTCAATCTTAACATTTTGTAATTGCTTACTATTAAACTTACCCTCACTCCATTTACTATAAGCGGGCACATTCAAGACTTTAATATCATGGTCCAAACAAAAGTCTACAATCTCATTTTTTCTTTGTGGGGTAATCGTAAAACTTGCTATTACCAACTCATCCACTTCCCGTGCTTTGACTAAATTACCTAACTCGCTAAAATTAATAATAGGGATACCATCCAACACCTTATTATTCTTTTTACGGTCATCATCTATAAAAGCCAATAAGCTTATATTATTATGCGTGTCGTGTTCTAACACTCTTTTAGTAGCAACACCTGCTTCTCCCGCGCCAAAAATCACCACATTTTTTTTCACCATTTTATAGTTTTTCGCATAGGCGAATAAAAACTTCACCGCCATACGATAGCTCAACATGCTTAAAAAACTAAAACTAGCATATAAAATGATGATGACATTGTCTAATATAAATGCATCTCTATAAGTATAAGATAGTTTAGAGAAAAAGAAGAGCAATCCAGAGGATACAAAAATAGACAGGGCAATACGAATCGCATCCTGCATACCAGTATATCTAACAATACCCGCATAGGTTTTAATACTAGTAAATACCAATCCATTGGTAATGACCAATAATAATAGTGTACTTGCAACAGCTTCCCAAGACACCCCTGTTAATGCTAAATTTTGCTTCACCAAAAAGGCCAATAAAAAAGAAAAGCCAGCCACGCCAATGTCAAGCAAAAATATAA
>JACCDH011121688.1_pt1 | contig 25021 bp, 16 predicted proteins | sample 7442481 | NCBI WGS metagenome assembly JACCDH01 (sample SAMN15323433, study PRJNA562643) | freshwater metagenome | isolation source: river surface water | place: USA:Blue River Watershed | collected 2017-08-15
GCTTAAATGTCTTCCCTCAATCTCAAACTCAAATTTGTGTGGTACATCAAATCAGGAACTCGGCACGCTATGTGGTGTGGAAGGACAAAAAAGAGTTCTCGGTTGATATGAAGTGTATTTATGATGCACCCACAAAACAAGCAGCTAAAGAAGCTTTACAAGATTTTGCAGTTAAATGGAAACATAAATACCCCTATGCTATCAAATCTTGGGAAGAGAACTGGGAGGAGCTTACCGTATTTTTTGACTTCCCTGTAGAGATCAGAAAGATTATTTATACCACCAACCTTAATGAAAACCTAAATGGGAAAATAAGGAAGTACACTAAAAATAAATTATCCTTCCCTACTGATGAAGCTGTCCTAAAATCTGTATTTTTGGCCTTGAGAGAAGCCACTAAAAAATGGACAATTCCTATCCATAATTGGGGGCTAATCCTAAATCAGTTCTTAAACATTTTTGAAAATAGGGTTCAACTTTAACAAAAGTCAAGCCCCAGTATTTTAAACTTACACACTTTATGAGATAGTGTCAAAAAAAATAAAAAAAACTTAGCCTTGAATTAATGATGCCAATTGAAAATTCTTTTATAGAAAACTAATTTCGGCCTTACCCAAAGCCTTGGGACTGTCGGCTTTCATCAGACGCTCATCCGCGTCTTCTCACTGAGCCAACTTCCTCGGTTATGGCCTTACCCAAAGCCTTTCAACAAATCGCTGCGCTCTTTGTTGGCTTTTTTAACGCTCATCCGCTCAATCAAGCAAGCTTGTTTCGCGACTTCGCATTAAAAAAGCCTCCCCGATTTCGGGGAGGCTTCGTAGCCTCAATAGAAGCGAGTTTGGACGAATTTGCTGCTGATGTCAGGGCGATTTTAGATGCCAAGATTAAAAACTTGTAAAAACAAAAACCGACCCATTTTGATCGGTTTTTTATTATTTTCTAAAACCATTATTATTAAAGAAATTACAGTGTGTAGACTAAGTAGAGGAGAATTTGGAAGAATATTCTCCTAAAATCATGACAATATAAGAAGTCAAACTTAAGAACTTGTTAAAACAATAATAGTCTCATTTTAGAATACAATCATTATGTGCCTGTCTTTTTTCGAAGACAGTCTAAAGACTTTATTTGAAAGAATTTGTAGCTGATGACATTGTGATTTTAAATACGAAACTTAAGAATTTACGATAACAAATAACTGATTTCTTTAAAAAGTAACTTTTAGTAGCAAAGCATAGAATGGTATCAATGAAAATCTAACTTTGAATTGATAATTTTTACTTTTGTAGATCAAAGCGACAACGGTTGATGCTTCTCTAATAGAAAAAGCTGTGGCCAAGTCATTGATTTATCTTCGATAAATGATAAAAGAGTCAATGCGGGCCCTAGCATGCCTTCCAATAGATCAGTTTCCTTTGATTTATAAAAGTCAGCAACCAGTTCTTTTTCGAGTAAGTCAATCGTTTCCAAAATCCAATAGTGATAGGCGTTCCGATAGGCATCTAACGGTTGTAGTTGAAACAAGGTATTATAGAATTGTGCAATGCCTGCGCTTCCGTGGCAGAAATGGGAATCTGTGCAAAGTGTTTGCACAGTCGTCGTTCTCGAAGTTGAATATTTCCCAACAAAGTCAGCAACTGAGGTATATTTTATCTGCTCCAATACAATACCAGCTTTATAAAGCATGTACACTTCGTTCAGATCACCATAGCACCATGCCAACCTGTTTAAGAAAGTTGCATTGCGCTCTTTAGGTCTAATCGTATTAGGGAAAACAGAAAGCAGCTTACCTTCAACTCCAATATCTTTTCTATAACTCAACACATGATGTATGCCTTTCTCAACAAGTTGTTTGAGGCGGTCAGACTTTACACCTTTTTCCAACAAGTTCAGCAATATGATTAGAAAGGAGCACTGGCCATGCGAAAGGCTAAAATTAATTTCTGATCCATCTTGTCCAGCAGTAACTATATTCGGCAACCAACAAAAATCTACGCTTTCATTTACCTGTTCGAATAGTTGGTCAAGAAGGCTGTTGACTAGTTGGTTGATTCTCTGATCAGGTAATTTGTTGCCGAAGTAACTAAGAATTCCTAAAGAACTGTGGAGATAATCGTTCTGTTTTTTTTTAATCATTTCTTTAGCCTCAGCAAAAAGTATTTCATCTAATTGTTTGGTTTCCTCACGCAGGTCTATTGGTAAAAGCCCATCTGTAATCAGCATATCAATGGAGGTATTCAGGCCGCAAAGACCATTGGAGAAAGCGTATCTGTTCACCATTGTCTGATTTGAATTTAAACGATCAAAAATTCCATAAAAGATATCTATTCCTTTTTCAGCGTATAGTTCTTTACCCTCCGCCCTGTATAAGGAGAAATAATAGATTGCCAAACCAAGATATCCCCCAACAAGGGAATCATCAGAAGGCGTAACTTTTGACAGATTTTTGTTGACTTGTTGAATAAGAGTGTGCGCCTTTACTTTGGCAGTATTCAATAGTGTCTTGCGTACTGGTAAAGAAGGAAATAGTATATTGGAACTTTGTAATAGCATTTTATACTTTAGATCAAATCCATTGATTTTAAATTTTGAATCTCGTGTAAATGTATCGTTAATTAGTTCTTAATATTTCAAATTATTAAAGTAGTTTTTTGAATATCTGAATTTTGGACACAATAGCTTTTGTTGTACATAAATAATCAGAACAATAAATTTCCTTTCACTCGATCAAGAAACTCCGCTTTATAGGATTCACTGAGGGGAATTGCAGTTTCCCTATTTGCCAAAAAAATGCAACTGTTCTCTATGGTCACAATGTGTTGTATAGAAACAATGTATGACTTGTGTACGCGTATGAAATTATTTTTTGAAAGCCGATTGTCCACATCTTTCATGGTTAGATGGGTCATTATCTTGTTGCGGGCTGTGTAAAAAGCGACATAATTTTTCATGCCTTCCACATATTCAATCTCACAAAAATTCATTTTGATCATTTTGCCTTTCTGATCACCCTTGATAAAAATATAGTCGTTTGGGATCTCTTCCAATTTCTTGATTGAATGGCCCAGTATGATGTTGGATGCCCGATCGATAGCTTTCAGAAAGCGTGGAAGGGCAATAGGTTTTAGTAAATAGTCAACCGCTTCCATATTATATGTCTGTACCGCAAACTCTTCAAATGCGGTACAAAAGATTACTTTAGTTTCAGGTGGAAGCAATGCCGCAACCTCCAATCCGCTCATTTCATCCATCTGAATATCAAGAAAAACGAGATCTGCTTTCAATGATCTGATCATTTCTAAACCTTCGATCGGATTGGTTGTCTTTCCAACCAAAAGCAATTGCGGAGCCTTTCGAATATAGTTTTCTAGTACGGTTATCGCCAAGGGCTCGTCGTCTATAATTACACACTTGATCATATAGTGGTATTTTTTAAGGTAAGTTCAAAGTAAAAAAACTCATTCTCGTTTTTTAAGATCAGAGAATAGTTGCCTGAGCATATATAATCCAATCTTTTCTTCAAGTTTGATAAACCAAGTCCAAATGAGATCTCATTGGTGTTTTTCTTCTTTTTATTCATACAGGTAAAAAGAATACTGTCTAACTCTGTTTTTAAAAATATTTTTACAGGATATGCTGGATTTTTAAGATCGCCATATTTAAATGCATTTTCTACTGCTATAATTAGAGAAAGTGCGGGAATCATTTGGTGTACTGATGTCCCTGACTGCTCAAAGCTAATGTGCAATTTGTTGTTATACCGTAGTTGGTGAATATCAATCAAGTTGTGGAGGTGCTGCAATTCATCTTTTAAGAGTACTCTGCCATCCTCTGCTTCGATACTTTGAAGGGAGTAGCGCATCATACTGGATAATTTCATGATGTTATTGGCAAGATGCTCTGAGAGCGGCATGGATTGAGCAAACAATGCATTTAATGTATTGTGCAGAAAATGCGGATTGATTTGAAGCTTTAGAAAATTGAATTCATTGATGAAATTTTTTCGTTGCAATTCCGTAATCTGTTTCTGCTTTCTGACAGATTCCCTTGCATACCAATAACCAAATGCATAGAGAGAAAAAGTAAAATACCACCAAAGCATTCTTGGAAATAGCGATCCTATTTGAATATCCATTTTAGGATAGCTAGTAATCGCAGGAAGTATATATCTATATGTTATAAAACAAAGAAGAGTATGAAAAACCGAAAGTATAATTTCTATGATAACGAATAATGTATATTTTTTTCTTGAAAAAATGCGAGGCAAGATAAACTCTGAATTGATGTAAAAAACAGGAATAACAATAATGTATTTGGCAATATGATCTGAGAGTAACAAGTTGGTAGAATCCTGAAAGTATGCCAAGGTATAATTTAGACCTACATATATCGCCCAAATATAAATATGTACAAGTATGTTTTTACTCTTATTCATGTGTTTTGTCAATTACAAATTGTATTACATCTAAATTAGTATATGTTAAATGATTAAAGTAGCAAATATATGATATCATTAGCAAGTTGGAAAATTGAAATACAATGACTTTTCTTTATAGATTTAGCCAAGCTGATTTAGTGGCTGATTCGTATTTATCTTTTGCTTGATGCTCAAAAACAGGTGGATCATAATAGGAAGATAAAAAGTGGACCATCATTGTTGCGAGATGATCCACTTTTAAAATTATACTGCGAATATGAATCCACTTGTTTCGCAATCATTCGGCATGGCAGAATTGCATGCTAGACAAGTTTTAGTAGTGTCATTGGTATTGCTTGTGACGACAAATCCTTGAACGTGGTTACGTTTGTCTTCATTAAGTGTGCTTAGCATCGAAATTGTGTTTTTGTTCAATGTGAGGCGTTCGCGTGAGATAGCATGTTTCATGTTGAAGGTTTTAATGATGCAGTAAACTAGTGTACTTTCCGATTTGTATTCTGTTTTTTACACCAAATCGCCTTTTCTGTATTCAAAATGGGCTTTCCAAGTACAAGTCCGTACTAATTAGATAGTTTAATAAACAAAAAGTAGATTTCATCCCATTATTTAGAATTCCTAAACTTCGATTACTGATTTATTTGAACAAAAATCGTATAGATTAAACGGTTTCGTCGTTAGCAATTGCAGTTTGGTGTAATATTAAAAATATTGATGTTTTTGCTTTCTACATTTAGTGCATAATCATTCTCTATGAGTTGTTTTTGTAGTCGAACCTTTCTTGTTTTTATGAGAATTTTTCTCTCAATAACCCCATCTGTATTATTTGCACAAAACGGAAATGTGCACGGCGTCATTCTTGATCAAGCATCAAAAATGAAACTTGAAGGTGCGACTGTTCGGCTCAATGCAATTAATGCATCGGCAAACAAAAAATCGAATATTATTGTATCCCAAAAAAATGGAACATTTACGCTATCTGTTGCAGGGGAAGGTTTATACATGATGTCAGTTAGCCATATTGGATATCAAACATACATCAAGGATTCTATTAAGATCATTTCAGGAATTGATATTGATCTTAAAATACAGTTAAGTAGTGCTGTTGATTCACTTTCGGGAGTGATTGTGGTATCAAAAGAACGAGATTTGAATATATTACCTGAAAAGATACTACTCCGTGTGTCCCAAAGCGCCATCACTGGATCGGGTTCAACATTTGATGCACTAATGAAAATGCCAGGTATAATGGAAACGGATGAAAAGCTTACTTTTAGGGGGCAAACACCAAATGTTTATGTCAATGGAAGATCATTACGTTTAAGCGGCGAAGATCTTAAAAATTATTTAAGTAATCTTCAGGCTTCAACTGTTGAATCAGTGGAGATTATCCCAAATCCAGGCGCACGATACGATGCATTCGGGGGAGCGGTTATCAATATTATATTGATGAAGGATAAAAACATGGGCACCAACTATAATATCAATGATATTGTTGGCACAGGAACTTATCTGAGAAATACTATTGGGGGAGATATAAACTATCGTGGTAAAAAACTAATGCTTACTGTAGGAGATAATTATGTGGTTGGCAACCAAGTTAATACGTATGCCAATAACCGCTTACTATCGAGCCTAGCAGTACTAAGTTCTAATCAGGTAGACAACAGGAGCAAATCTAATCATAACTACAAGGTCACCATTGACTATGACTTTAGTAAGTCGGTTTCTGCTGGAATTAGTTTAAATGGCTTAATTATTAATCGCAGCAAGGAGACAGTCAATAAAGCAAGCTTAAACATTATCGGGAATGCAATTGATTCTGTTTCTTATGCAAACTCAGTGAACGATGTGCATCAAAAGATATCTTTTTTGAATGCATACCTGCGAAAAGTGAAGGATGCTGATGAGTTGATGTTAAATATTGATTATATCAGGAACAATAAAATATGGAATGAGCGTTTTCACAATACTTACATCGACACGTATGGTAATGCGTACCTACCAGAAGGCTATCTGCGAAACGAATCGCCATCTAGTCTTGAAACTTTTGTTGCCTCGCTAGACTATTCCAAAGTAATCAAAGGCGGCAAGTACGAAATGGGAGCAAAAGCTAGCTGGACCAATTCCGATAATAATCTGATCTGGGAAAGTCTCAAAGGTACAGATTGGGAAGTTGATTATACGAAGACCAATCACTTTATTTATAAGGAAAATGTATTATCGGCGTATATGAGCTTAAGTGGAAATGTAAGGAAATATACGTATCAGGCAGGTTTGCGCGCGGAGCAAAGTTTTACCTCGGGAAATTTGGTCAACAGCAGAGAGACGATTTCTAACAACTATCTGAATATCTTTCCCAATATTTCCTTCACCTATATGGGTTTGCCACTACATCCTATTTCGCTTTCTTATAGAAAAACCATTATCCGTTATGGATTTGATTTTGTCAACCCATTTGTATACTACCAGAATATTTATAACTATTCCCAAGGAAATCCTTATCTGAAGCCGCAGCTTAATCACAGGATATCTTTGAGTTATACCATTGCGCAAGGGTTTCAAAGTGGTTTGGATTATATGCATTCTGTGGATGCGCTTGGAGCCAATTATCGCTCGGTAGGCCAAGTAACGATAAGTAGTTATGATAATTTCAGTAGCACAGATATGTTTTATACTTACCTGAACTACAATAAGACCATGGCAAAAGTATGGAATGCAAATTTAAATATTGCTGCCGGAATGTTAACTGTGGATAATAACAGCACACGTAATACTGTCTTTACCAAGACGTTACTAAAATCAAGGCTATTTGGAACGTTGCAGATGAATAATAATGTTAAACTAGGCAAACAGGTGTCGCTTGAAATGCTTCTTTCTGCTTCAACAGCTATTTCGACTGGAATCTTTGAACGAGAGCCTGTTGTTTACACAGATATGGGTATTTCTAGAAATTATCTTGGTGGAAAAATGAACATCAAGATAGGATTGACAGATGTGTTCAATTCCCTCAGTACAAGAACTTATGTGAATTACCAAGGAGTCAATATGCATGCTATTGTTAAAAATGAATCACGCTTTCTCAATCTCAATATTCGGTACCGCTTTGGCAATCTGAATGCGAAAAAACTTGCAGAAAAAACGTCGAAAGTGGAAGAGCTTAAAACAAGAATAAATCAATAAAATAAAAACCGACATTTTATGAAAATCAAACATCTCTTTGTTGCACTATTGTACTTGTTTATGACGCATATTTCGGCAACCGCACAACAAAAAAATACTCTTTTGTGGTCAATACAACGACTAGGTGAAACTGAGTCTTATATTTTTATAACTGGTCCAGTATGCGGTACTGCATTGCCAAAAGAAGATCTGTTGCAAAAAATAGCGCAGCAAGTAAAAACCATCGCTGTGGAAGTAGATTTGTACAGTAAGGAGGCACAAAAGATTGCTAGGTTCAATTATGCAAGTAATGAAAAGGATAAAATTAATAGTAATCTGTCCAGTGCTGATTTTACAAAATTTCTGGGTGTGCTCAAAGACGCAGGTTATTCCGACAATGTAGTCAATGCTATGTATATGTATCGCCTTTCTATTGCATATATGTTACTCACTTCCATTAATGGCACTTGCATTGATGAACAGCCACTAATCTGGGAGGTTGCGATAAAAAAACTTGCATCTAAAAATAAAATGGAATACAAAGTACTGTGCTCTGTAGACAGTGTGATTGCTCATATGTCTTTGCATACTAACCAGTACTGGGTGGATAATATTCTTCCCGTTCTTCACGGAGCAGTTTCATATAAAGCTGCCGCTTTTAGAGAGGCATCATTGTATGCTTCAGGGAATGTTGAAGGTTTGAAAGAGTTATATTCCAGTGATCCTTTTTATAAGCAAAAATTTGATGATAGATACCAATTTGCTCAGGCAGGTTTTTTAGCGATTGCTATTGGAGAACAAGTAAAGAATGGACCTACGCTTTTTACAGTGGATGTTGCGAATATTGCAACTCACGGCAATCTGTTGTTTAGTATGCTTAAGAAAATGGGATTTGAGATTAGGTCGGTGGAATAAGGTGATTATGCAGTGTTGGTCAAGGAGTTAAGACGAATCCCTTCCATGAATGGATCACAGTCAAATCCAATAACTAAAAAAATCCCCCGACCGAAGTCAGGGGAAGTACGACCATCACAATGTGATAATCGTGGAACCGTAGTAAAAATACGGAATTTAAACAGTTTCACTTAAAAAAGTCCTAAAGTAAGGATACTAAAATATTTTTTGGCCGAAAAACAAGGGGAATCCGAAAACCTTTAGAAAAGAGTAGGAATAATTTGAACATTAAAATGTTTTTATCGTGGAACCAAACCAACAAAAAGGAGCTCAAAAGCTCCAACTGAAAAAACATGCTGTTTCTAATTTGTCAAAGACAGAAATGGAACATCTCAGCGGTGGAGAAGAAGCAATTACCACTTCGATTCAACCCTGTACAGGTTTTTTATGCTGTGATGATACCACATGGATAACACTCAGTGTTGTAGTCACCATCTGGACATCGATTATCTCTATTCCAGCTGCGGACAACTAAATCCTGTATCCTAGGTCTCTGATTCTAGATCAGGGACCTAATTGCTACGTTGGTCAAGGGGTTAAGACGCATCCATTTCACGGATGAATCATAGGTTCGAATCCTGTACGTAGTACAAAGTTGCCCACTAGGTTTTTAAAAACATAACAACTCATTTTATGAAGCATGAATATCATTTTCATCCAAAATTGATCGTCCGAACCCCGAATCTTTCGATCTCATCATTTCTGGGGCAGGAGTTTGATCTGGATATTCTAGTCAATAATCCTGTATTCATGGAGGCAGTATTTATAGCAACTCCTGTGTTATATGAAGAGGTTGTCAAATACAAAGAGGGAAAAATGACCGAACAAAAGGATATATCAAAGCTTATGATTTCCTTGTTTAAATATTACTCAAGGATGAGTACACGCTGTACACCGTTTGGCTTATTCTCTGGTTGTGCGGTTGCAGATTGGTCAGCACAGCCTACTCAATTGCAATTGGGAATTAAAAAGGAACGCCATACAAGGATAGATATGCTTTTCTTATGTTCTTTAAGCAATTACATCGGTAGTTTGCCATTTATCAAAGAACGGCTGATATTCTTTACCAACAACACTATGTATTCCATTGGCGCTGAGAACCGTTACATTGAATACAAAGCAGGCAAAGGAAGACGTAGATATATGATCAGTTCATTCCAAAAAAATGATGTGCTTAATGCGATAGTTGAATATGCGATGCAAGGTGTAGGCTACGATGAAATAAGAACCTATGTGGAACAATTGGCAGAAGTATCAGCCGAAGATGCTGGCGCCTTCATTGATGAACTAATTGACAGCCAGATACTAGTCAGTAATATTGATCCAATTATCACTGGTGCAGAAATGATGGATAGAATGCTCCGCATCTTGCAAGGAATCAACCAGCCCGAACACAAGCAGATCACTCAGTTCATTACGATTTTACAAATGCTGTCAGAAAAATTGATGGGGATTGACAGCGGGACGTCTAAAGGTATCAATTCCTACAAAGAAGTTGAGGCATTGATTTCTCGATTAAAAATACCGTATGATGCAACGAAACTTTTTCAGGTGGATAGTTTCTCTGTATTGAATAACAGAAAACTCTCTGATGCCTTGCAGTTGGAGATAATGGAGGGACTTGACTTACTCAATCATTTTAATAAAGTATCCCAATACGCTCAACTAGAAACATTTATTGCTAAGTTCCAAGAGCGTTATGGAGAACAGGAAGTTCCTCTTCTTGAGGTTATGGATAATGAAACGGGGATTATATATGGAGACGGTAGTTCGGTAGCCGTTACGCCTCTCTTGGAAGGTGTCTCCCTAGCACGAAAGAATCCTACTGATTTCAATGTCCGCTGGAGCTTAACAGATTCATACCTCATGGATAGGGTGATGGAGGCAGCACGAAACGGAAGAAACTATGTCGATCTAGCAGATCAAGCTGGACCAAAAAATCTAGCGGGATGGTCAAAGCTTCCCCCATCTTTTGGGTTCACTTTCAAACTACTTGAAAACGGCGGCGTTATGATTGACAACGTCGGGGGCTCCAGTGCTATCAACATGATGGGGCGTTTTGCTCATGGAAACGATGAAGTCAACGGTATCATTAATGACTTGGTTGCAATAGAAGAGATGCATAATAATGAAGTAATAATGGCTGAAGTTGTTTTTCTTCCCGAGAGTCGCACTGGAAATGTGTTGCAACATCCTTCATTTAGAAAATTTGAAATTCCTTTCCTTACACATTCAAACGTTACAGGTGACCACCAGATCTTCTTAAGAGATATTGTTGTACGTGTTCATCAACAAAAAATCATACTGTTTTCCAAAAAATACAATAAGGAAATCGTTCCTAGAATCAGCACCGCGCACAACTGGCATGAATCCAGCTCGCTGCCTATTTATCGGTTTCTGGGGGATCTCCAATTACAGGGATTGCAACAAGGTATTTTCTTCAATTGGGGCAATATCGAAAGCCAACATAAGTACCTGCCTCGTGTGACATACAAAAATATTGTATTTAAACAGGCGCAATGGAAACTCGGTTCAATGGATATTAAGGGTCTATTGAGTGGGAGTGAATCATTTTCTGAACGCATTGCTGCATTTCGCAAGGAGTGGGACATGCCAAGATATGTCGTGCTGGCTGATGGGGATAACGAACTTTTTATTGACTTCGAAAATCCGAAGGTAGATTATTGGTTGTCGGTATTTAAGAAGCGTTCGCGTGTTTTTTTGAAGGAGTTTTTGTTGCCAGCAACATTAGATGGCGTTATTGATGAGAATGGGCAAGTCTACAATCACCAAATTATGGCCTTCCTTTATAAGAACAAATCGACTTATGAAATCCGTAACTCGCAGGCATCTTTGACCAAAGACATGAATCTTGCGCATCGTTTTGCAATTGGAAGCGAGTGGCTCTATTTCAAGATATACTGTGGTGTGAAGTCGGCTGATATGATCCTTTTTGATGGTGTTAGGTCAGCTATGGATGAAATGCGCGCAAAACGATTGATCAAGACCTTCTTTTTTATCCGTTACCTTGACCCTGAGTTCCATCTCCGTGTTCGTTTTCAGCTTGCAGATATTGCCTTCATTGGAGAGGCTATACAAGTATTCAAAAAATACATTAAGCTTTACGAGGAATATGGTTATGTCAATAAGCTACAAGTAGACACTTATGAGCGCGAACTAACGAGATATGGGTTACAGACGATGGAATTATCCGAACAATTGTTTGATGTAGATAGTATTTCTATATTAGACTTTTTGAATAAAACGGAAGGAGATAGGCGAGAAGAATTGCGTTGGTTATGGGGGATACGTTCAATTGATCAGCTGTTAAGCGATTTTGGTCTTGATGTAACATCAAAAATGCACTTACTAAGTGGACTTAAAACTGCTTTTCATGATGAATTTGGGACTGATAAGATTGTGCGGGATGATCTTAATAATAAGTATCGAAAATATCGAAAATCCTTTGAGCAGATTCTTTCAGGTGGCATTGAGGAAAGCGAGATACCCACAGAGCTGAATGAGATCGTTGTAAAGCGCTCCAGTGAGGTAAGCAGGATTGCAGCTTCAATACGAGAAAAAGCAGGTGACAACTCGGATCAATTACTTATACATCTTTTACCAAGTTACTTACACATGCATATCAACAGGCTTGTGATGGCCAAGTCCAAGTTTCATGAACTTGTCATATATGATTTCCTTTTTTCTTACTATCAATCCGTGATAAAGAGGGATAAGTCACAGCAGAAACTGATCAATGAAAACAAAAAATCAAAGGAGTTATCATGAAAAAATACCCAGTTGTTAAACAATATGATTCTATGGATTGCGGGCCTGCCTGCCTGAAAATGATCTGTGCTTATTTTGGTAAACATCTGAGTATGGATTACCTGCGAAGTATTTTAAGAACAGACAGGAACGGAACCTCGGTATTGTTCCTCGTTGAGGCGGCGGAGGTTTTAGGACTTGAAGCAACACCTATGAAGGTATCTATTGAAGAACTTCTGGCAGAAAAGTCCTTCCCCTCTGTTGTATTTTGGAAACAGAGACATTATATGGTATTATATAATCATCAAAATAATAAATACTATTTATCGGATCCCGCATTTGGCGCGATAACAATGACGGAGGCCGAATTTAATGCGGGATGGACAAATGAAGATGGTAGTGGAATATATATATATTTTCAACCAACAGATACCTTTTATCAATTGCAAAGTGATGAGAAAAAAGGAGATGTGTCAGGGTTCAAGCGGGTGTTCCGTTATTTGTTCCGATACAAGAATGCTTTAGTGCAAATCTGTGCTGGACTGTTGGTGTCTACATTATTGCAGGCAGTATTCCCCATTTTGACAAGTCTCATGGTGGATGTAGGAATATCGGAAAGAAATATCCCCTTCATCTATCTTTTATTGATCGGTCAGCTTTGCGTATTTTCTGGTAAGACATTTGTAGAGTTGATACGAAGTCGTATCCTACTTCGTCTCAGCACCAAGATCAATGTTAACCTTCTTAAGGATTTTTATCTGAAGCTGATGGGTTTGCCTTTGAATTATTTTGATTCAAGAAAGCTAGGTGATATTCTGCAAAGAATCAATGACCACAAAAGGTTGGAGAGTTTTCTGACTTCTGGTACTTTGAATACTGTTTTTTCCGTCTTAAGTCTCCTTGTATTCGGGATTGTACTTGCAGTATACAGTCCAATGATCTTTTATGTATTTATTATAGGTAGTCTGCTTTATGTCTTGTGGATCTTACTATTTATGAAAAGAAGAGCGGAACTTGATTTTAAATATTTTTCGCAGATGTCGGAAAATCATGAAAAGAATTATGAGTTGATTACAGGTATGCAGGAGATTAGGCTTCATAATGCGGAAAACAAAAGAAGATCACAATGGGAATCCTTGCAAATACAACTTTATAAATTAAGCATAGATTCATTGTCTGTTAAGCAACTTCAGTCTGCTGGCGCGCTCGTTATAAACGAACTGAAAAACATCTTTATCACCTTTCTTTCGGTGCAGTTGGTAATCAGCGGTAAGATTACTCTCGGTGAGTTGTTGTCTATTTCTTATATTATAGGACAGTTGAATAATCCAATACATCAATTAGTAGATTTTTTTCAATCTCTTCAGGATGCGAAACTCAGTTTAGGAAGGATACAAGAGATATATGGTAAAAAGGATGAGGAGGCTAGGTATTTAAATCTTGCTACAAAATTTTCGCACGGAGACATCGAGATCAATAATCTTACTTTTTCTTATGGAAATACTTTCTCGGGCCCAACATTGTCTGATATAAACCTGTGTATTCCCGCTAACAAGATTACTGCAATTGTTGGCAGCAGTGGCAGTGGGAAGACAACTTTGCTGAAGGTTTTGCTGAAGATATATGATCCACATAGTGGTAATATTACAGTCGACGGAATTCCACTTGAAGGGATATCACACGCTAGCTGGAGAAATGAATGCGGTGTGGTTATGCAGGAGGGTTTCATCTTCAGCGATACTGTTATGAACAACATTGCTGTGGCTGAAGCAAAGCCCGATACTGCTCGATTGATTGAGGTGGCCAAGGCGGCAAATATCTACGACTATATTCTTGAACTACCCAATGGATTCCATACTAAACTAGGTAGTCAAGGGACTTCGATGAGTATGGGGCAAAAGCAAAGAATTCTCATAGCACGTGCATTATACAGAAATCCTTCGGTGTTAATACTTGATGAAGCAACTAGTTCACTAGATTCAAACAATGAACGCGAGATCACGCAAAACCTGGCGAAGATATTTAAGAATAGAACTGTCATTATTGTTGCGCATCGCCTTAGCACGGTTAGGCATGCTGATAATATTGTTGTGTTGAATCGAGGAAAAATCATAGAAACAGGGAGGCATCATGACCTTGTTATGAGCGAGGGAATGTATTATAACCTAGTAAGAAATCAGTTAGAACTTGAAAAATAATTCTCATGAATAATAAATTAAATAATACTCAACAAAGTATCATTGATCAGGAGTTCAATAAACCAGAAAATGAAATACTTCAATTCGCTTCACTATTCATGTTGGTAGTTGTAGTTGTGATGGCTATCGGACTTGGAGTTATCAAAGTGGAGAAACGCGAAAAGGTCAAGGTTATTGTTGAGCGAATCGGTGATTTTGAATTTCGCATACCTAAATCTGACAAGTATGAAATTCTGCGTAAGGAAGGCAATTTTGTTTCACAAGGAATGCCCATAGTTCGTCTGGTGAATCGCCACGGAGTAGATTCAATTATTGTCGCTCCGATCTCTGGGAAATTTTGCACAGAAATTGCACTAATATCTATAGGAAAACAAAAATATTCGCAAGCTTTTGTTCGAATAGGAGCTGATAAGCCTCTATTTAAAGTGCGTGTGTTGATGGATAAAAGCATCTACCAAAAAGATTTATCAGGGACAAAGCTGAATTTTCGTGTGAATGAAGAAAAAGAACTTACATCTTATCAATTAAAGGCCGCCTTAACGATAAGAGAAGGGTATTGCGCATTTTCAAATGAGCAAAGTTGGGTTGCCGAGTTGGATGAGAAATCCCGGTCGTTTATTGGCAAATATACTTGGAAGAACAATGAAGTTAGGGGGGAAGGGACAATTGTCTCTGGAACACAACAATTATTGATGCAATTATTATCAAAAAAATAACTATAACCTATGAGATCAATTTCCGTTATACAAAAAGATGCAAAAGATATCAGCGAATTATCTGAACGGCATGTTTTAATGTTGAACGACCAACCCGTTCATTACGCGATTGTCAAAAGTCAATATCCCGTTTTTGACATGAAACGTAACGCAAATTATGTACTTGTGCAGAAAAAGGCGATCTCTTTTAATTACAGAGACAGATCGTTTGCTTTAATGGTGCAACAAAAACTGGACTCTATGCCAGCTAGTAAAACTGGATTCTATGCGATTGGTTCTGAATTTGCTGGTATTGTGATGGAGGTTGGAGCTGAGGTTACAGCGTTTCAACCAGGTGACAGGGTGATTTCCAACTGTCAGTATCCCACAAGGCCTGCAAAAGACATTCATTCTGGTGTTGCCACAAACCAAAGTAGTAGAGAATATGAAGTATTGCATGAAACCAAACTGGTAAAAATGCCAGATAATATGAATTTTGAGCAGGGGGCATCATTCACGATTGGCGCGCAGACCGCTTACTCTATGGTTGACCGTTTAGATATTAAGTCAGGTTCAAAGGTGTTGGTCACGGCTGGAAATTCAAATACTTCACTGTTCATTTTGCACAAACTTTTTCAAAGAACTGATCTAAAAATATATTCAACTGTTAGGCAAGTAGAAAGCAGGAATCAACTGGAGAAGTTGGACTATCCGCTTGCAAATATTTTTATCATTCCAGATGATCTGAAAGATTTTTCACAGAATAATGAAGTGGCTGATGATATCAAAGCAACTGGAATGTTCGACTATGTTCTCGATCCCTTTATGGATACTAATCTTTCTCGTCTGATGCAAGTTATGAATTATAATGCGAAATATATTTCTTGTGGTCTGTCGCAGCAAAGTGATTCATCAGCATACAAGTCTTGGCATATTTCTGATTTTGCGATGCTAATTTTGAAAAATATCTCTGTAATTGGGAACTGTTTAGGCGATAAAAAGCATTTGTATGATGCATTGTTGGATTTTGAAAAAGGAAGATATCAGGTGTTGATACGTGATGTGATTGATAAAGGTGACGTGAAAAAGTTCTTTGAGGACAGTTTCTTGAATAAAAATGAACTAGGGAAAGTCGTTTTTTCTTACTTATAAATTATAGATATTATGTTGGTTAGAAATACTTCGATATTAAAATTGGATAGCATTCATAAAGTCATTGAGAACGCGCCAGTGTATAATGATGGCCTTTTTGGTGGTGTGCTTGGATTGATCCTTTATTATTATCATTATGCTGAAATCACTGGTGATCTTGGAACGAGGCAAAAAGCAGACGAATTGATTGCAGACCTTTTTGAAAGAGTGAATCATGGTAGTCCTCGCTTTATCGGCCATACATTCAGCGCTGGAACAACTGGCTTTGCATATATTGTCCAATATCTGAACAAGCAGGGGGTTCTTGAATTAAATTTCAAAGATGAGTTTAATGAGCTGGATGATCAGTTGTTTTCTTTTGCAATTGCTGACATTGACGAAGACAAGATCGATTATATGCATGGTGCTATGGGAATTTTTCTGTATTTCATCTCTGGTGATCTGACTATAGAACGTGTTCGGAAAATCAATGGATTGTTCGATAAATTGGTGACGAAAGTTGTCTTTACCAAAGATGGCGCACATTTCGTTAATCTTGGTCTTGAGCGTTTGACTGTCCAGCATAGGGATTTAAGTCTTGCGCACGGGCTTAGTGGTATATTGTTGTTGATCTTGAAAGCATATCCTGTCCTAAACGATAAAGCAACTGCTAACAAAATTATTGAAGAGGGAATACGATTTATTATGGCATACGAATTACCTATTCGTTTTCCTGATTCAGAATTTTCCATATTCCCCTGTTCCTTCAGGGTAGATACGATCGAAATCGACAGATTCAACAGATTGGCCTGGTGTTATGGTGATTTGAATATAGTATTGCTGCTTTATCGAGCTGCGACTATCCTGAAGATCGATGGTTACAAAATTTTGGCGGATAACATCGGCGCAAAAACAGTATTACGATCAGATTATGTTTCTACGATGGTTAATGATACACATTTCTGCCATGGTAGTTCTGGACTTGTTCAGTTTTATGATACACTTTTCAGAGAATCAGGAGTTTCTATCTATGCTGAAGCAAGAGAATTTTGGTATAAAATAACTTTGGAACTTGCGCTTAGTGAGCTTGCTTCTGGACGGTATTCTAAGAATCCAATTAGCCTCTTAGAAGGATGGGTGGGTGTTGCGCTTGTTTTGGTGAGCCGAGAAAATATTCGCGAAACGAAATGGCAAGATCTTTTTTTACTTTAAAAATTTATTACAATGAAAAATTATCCTATTTTCTTTTTGTTGATGTTATTTAGTCTCACTACAGTCGCACAGCAGTACGCTGGTAACTGGGAGGGTAAGCTAAATATTAAAGGACGAAAACTAACTTTGATCTTTCATATAACCCCACTTTCGGATAATAATTATAGTGTAACAATGGACATTCCGGAACAGAAACTATTTAATTCTAATGCAAATTCTGTAATCGCAACAGATGAAAAAATTGAGATAAAATTCTCTGCGTTTGGGATCAATGTCAATGGAACTCTTGATGGGGCTGATAAGCTTAAGAGTGTTTTAGAACAGACGGGCGCTTCGTTTCAGTTTGAATTAAAGAATAAAGGCGCAGTTACTTCAGGTAAGACTTTTAATCGTCCCCAAACGCCAAAACCGCCATACCCTTATTGTATTGAAGATGTTGAATTTGACAACTCAGATGGTTCAATACATTTTGGAGGGACACTTACTTATCCTAGGGGGGGGGCAAAATATCCAACGATACTTCTTATCACTGGCACAGGATCTCAGGATCGTGATGAAAACATCTTCGATCATAAACCTTTCGCAATTTTAGCGGATCAGTTTACTAAAGCTGGCTATGCTGTTCTACGTGTGGATGACAGAGGCATAGGAAAAACTAGCAGTAACAGTTCCCAACTTTCTATAACGACGAATGAACTTGCAGAAGATGTTGAGGCGGCGTTATGGTTTTTGAAAATGCGTAAAGAAGTAGATACATCTCAATTGGGACTTTTGGGTCATAGCGAAGGTGGAATGATTGCAGCGATGGTTGCTAGCAAAAGAAAAGACATCAACTTTATTATCCTAATGGCAGCGCCTGTTACAGATCCGCTTGATCTTGCTGAAGAACAAAGTGCAGATTTTTTACTTTCTCAGGGTGTGCCAAAATCAACAGTTAATGAGTTTAGACCAATGGCGCGTGATATAATCACGGCCATTCTTTCGGCACCAGATAATGCAACAGCGCTGAAAAATGCATCAGATGTTTTTACTAAGTGGGAGGCCACGCATAGTCGGAAAACAATCAGGCTAACTACTGGCGTGAAAGATGAAAAGTCAATGAAGACATTTATAGGGAGATTGGTATCTCAATGGACTACACCGAGGAACCGGTATTTTATGAAGCTGCAACCAGCAGATTATTATAAATCGCTTTCCTGTAGGGTATTTGCCGTATATGGTGAGAAAGATTTTCAGGTAAATTCAGAGACCAATAGTAAGTTGTTGACGCAATATATTGATCCAGCTAAGTTAAAAATTAGAATTTTGTCAGGTATGAATCATCTTTTCCAGGCCTGTAAGAAATGTACACTTTCAGAATATTCAGATCTAGAGCAGACATTAGCGCCCGCATTTTTGGAGGTGATGGGGGTGTGGGCAAAGGAGGCAGTGAAATTTGATTGATCACCTACCATTTTTAAACTTACACACTTTATGAGATAGTGTCACTTTAAGGTTAGTAAGAGACCTGGCTTTCCCTATTTTTTCCGAAAGTCTGTCTAGTCCTAAATAAACGATACGGTTTTAAAGATTAAAAATAGCTATTTAAACCGAAGCAAGGAGCTCCTTGCTTCGGTTTTTTGTTTTATAGGTCTTCATGGTGACCTGATTTTGAAGGTGCATTTGGCTAGGAGTAAGTAGCGAACACGAAAAATGGGGCCTTTCATTGTTGTAGATTTCGATCGTATCGGCCACTATTTTTTTTAATGTTATTAGGTCTACTTTGTATTTTTCCAAGTCAAACTCATTTTTAATAATACCATTTACTCTTTCTGCCACCGCATTGGAGTATGGATCATAACTAGTTGTCATACTACATAAAAGTGTACACTTTTTTAATAAGTCTTGATAATCGTTTGAGCAGTATTGCAGCCCTCTATCTGAGTGATGTATCAAAATTTCTTCTGGATACATTCTTCCTTTTACTGCCATTTGTAAAGCTCGTAATGGACCATCCGTACTTAAGCTGCATGATAAATCATAACCTACTATTATTTTAGAGTAAGCATCTGTTACTAAAGCTAAATAATTATATTTGATAAACGTTCGTGAACACTAAATCAAGTGGCTCACTTTGGCCGGAATCACTGGCTCACTATCAGCGGAATAAGCAATTATCAAGTGTTCTGAGAATATAGTGGTCATTTCATGTCTTATAGCAATGCAGATTCATTGCAACATGAAATGATATTAAAGAATAGATGGAAGGAAAGGGGCAATAGTGTTGAAATGAGCACTGCAACTGTGAAGTAGGAGCCAATACCAATTCTTCCTGAGTTTTTAAGTAGAAACAACTCACCTTCTACCTCCACGTTTTTTGGGTAGATACTCTTTTTACTTCATAATGCTGATTTCAGAAGCATTGATAAATAGCTAAAATAAAATTAATTCACATATATTAGAATTGATTTTATGTGTACTTTTAAGAGTTGGCTACAAGGCTAAGTGAAACACTCTAATAATATGAAACTGATAAAAGCAACCATTACTAACTTCAAAGGTATTAAAGACGTAACAACAGTTTCGTTTGACAAATTCAATGTTATAGTTGGTCAAAATGACGCTGGTAAGTCAACCATATTAAAAGCGTTAGACTGTTTTCTTAATGACAATGCTCCCAAAGCAGAAGACCTAAATAATAAAGCAGACAATCAAACAGTATCAATTGAATTGTATTTTGAACCTGAAAAAAGTTTAATTATTATTGATGAAAACATTGAAACAACTTTTGAAGATGAAGAAATATTAAATGTCGAAAATCTTTTACAGGTTAAGAAGGATTGGGATACTTCAAAAGCCAGGATAACAGCTGAGACATCTGTAATTCGTAAAAGATATAATCAGCAAGATTGTCTAACAATGACAGAAGCTCAACTTATTGCTTTATGCGGTCAATTAAAAATTCAAACACAGAAAGCAAATGGTGATGAATATAATAATTCCGAAAAAAGAGGCAAAATAAGGGAGCATCATTTGAGCGGCAATACTCCCTTTACTTTTGAAAGAGAAACTTTACCAACAGCAGGAAAAACTCGGCTAAAATCAATCCTTGATAATCTAAAGAAATCACTTCCTCGGTTTGAATATTTTAAAGCTGACACCTCACTTTCCGAAACAGATACTGCTATTCAAAACTTCTTTAAAAAATTAACCGAGAAAACTATTGAAGATGAAGTCGATAAAGCAGAAATTGAAGCAGCCATAGAAACAAAACTAACAGAGGTCTTAGATAAAATAACAACCAAAATAAATCAAGTTGTTGATAATTCTGAAGCTGTAAAACCAGTCATTAAATTCGACTGGGGCAAATTAATAAATACAACATTTAGTAGCACTCAAGATGATAGCCCTGTTCCACTCAGTTCAAGAGGAGATGGTTTCAGGCGAATTACAATGATGGCATATTTTGAACATCTTGCAGAACAGGATAATGACGAAAAGCAAAATATCATATTCGGCTTTGAGGAACCCGAAACATTTCTCCATCCGTCAGGACAAGAAAAATTATTTAATAAGTTATCGTTAATGTGTGACAATGGCTATCAAGTTATTATTTCAACTCATTCCTCAATAATTGTCGCTAAAACTGACAAGGAAAATATTACCCACATAACCAAAGTAAATGGTGTTTACACTGCTGAACAAAATATAGCAGACATAAGCAATATCGCTAAAGACCTCGGAATAACAGTAGACAACCAGTTTATTAACTTATTTAATAAATCAAAAATTCTGTTTCTAGTTGAGGGTATTGATGACGCTACAGCCTTACAACATGTTGCCTCATTATATAAAGCAAACAATTTAATACAATCAGACTTTTCCGACTTAGAAGTGGCAATAATTCCTGTCGGTGGTTGTGACAGTATTAAACATTGGGTTACATTAGACTTATTAAACCAATTAGGTAAGCCGTATTTTATATTTCAAGACAGCGACAAAACAACTGCTGCTGAAATATCACCAAATTTTACAAAACTGACAAATGCTGGTTTTCAGGACGGAGTTGATTTCAGAATTAGCAAAAAGAGAAATTTAGAAAATTATATTTCAGCAGCAGCTCTTAATCGAATAGTTGCGGGTGCGACAATGGCTTATGGAGATTGGGATAATGTTAAGGAAATTTGTGCAAGACATCCTCGAAATGGGGATTTAGGTGGACGTAAAGTTTGTGAACGACATTTTAATAAATTGACATTTGAAGAGATAAGGTCAACTTTTTTTGATGGCAATGAAGACGAGTTTTTACTTATCTACCTGATTATCGAAAATTTAACCTCTGAATAGACTACCTTCTAACACATTGATAACAGCAATTTTACAGACCTATTATGCCAGACTACGATTTTCTAAATTTATCGCCACCAGAGTTTGAAGACTTGACAAAGGATATTCTTCAAAAGCATTTAGATATAACTTTAGAATCATTTGCAAGTGGCAGAGACAATGGCATTGATCTAAGGTATTCTTTGTCACCAAAGGACAATTTAATCATTCAATGTAAACGTTACAAGGACTTCCAATCTTTATTAAGCAATCTTAAAAAGGAGGTATCGAAAGTTCAACACTTATCACCGACACGTTATATTATTTCAACTACAGTTGGCTTAACACCGAACCAAAAAGATATAATCCTTGCCCTTTTTAGTCCATACATCCTTAACAATTCGGACATATTTGGACGCAATGACCTTAATGGATTGCTTACTTCTGAAATTGAAAGGCGGCACTTTAAATTGTGGCTATCAAGCACAAATATTCTTGAAAAAATATTGCATAGTAAAATTCACAACCTTTCAAACTTTGAAGAAGAAATTATTAAAGACACAATAAACGTCTATGTTGACAATGAAAGTTATTACAATGCAAACAAGATAATCAAAGAAAAGAAGTACGTGATTATATCAGGAATTCCGGGGATTGGAAAAACTACATTAGCAAGAATATTAGTTTATCATTACTTAGCAAATGGCTTTGAAGAATTTGTTTTTCTATCCGATTCGATTAATGATGCTTTTGCAATTTACAAGGAAGGCGTTAAACAAATATTTCTATTTGATGATTTTTTGGGAACTAATTTTTTAGAAAATAAATTAAGTACAAACGAAGAACAGCGGATTGTAAAATTCATAGAAAAAGTTTCAAAATCAAAAGACAAAATAATTATCTTAACAACTAGGGAATATATTTTAGCACAAGCAAAACAAAAGTATGACAGCTTTAATAATCCATCACTTGCATTTGCTAAATGTATAATTGACCTTTCCCAGTACACAAAAATTGTAAAAGCCAAAATACTATACAATCATCTATTCTTTTCTAATTTATCAGAAGGACACATTTTAGACTTACTGAAGGAAGAAGCTTATAAAACTGTAATCCAACACCCAAATTACAATCCACGAATTATTCAAACAATTACGAACGATGATATTTGGAAAACAATTGAACCGTCTGATTTTGCAATAAAATTTATAGAATTTATTAGAAATCCAAAAAGTGTTTGGAAACACGTTTTTGAAAATCAAATATCAAAACTCTCTCAATGTATTCTAGCAAATCTAATGACATCGGGAACGCCGATATTATTAGATGAAATCAAATTAATCACTCAAAACTTTGCAAAAAATCATTCGGAAAAGTATGGCATAATCTATAGTGAAATAGAGTTTAAGAAGTCAATAAAGGAATTGGAAAATACCTTTATAAAAATTGGTAAGGACACAATTAATCAATTAGCTGTAGATTATCAAAATCCATCAGTTCAAGATTTTTTAGTATTCTATTTTGTAGAATTTTCTGACTACATAAAAGACCTCATTCATTCAGCAATTTATTTCAATCAACTATTCAGAATTTTTTCACTTGAAAAATCTTCATCTTTAGTTTCTAATAAAATCCTATTGAGCGGAGAGCTAAAGAAAATGGTAGTGACTAAATTAACTAACGAATTTGATTTTCTTAATTCCACAACATTAACAGGCTCAAATTATTCAATCTGGAAAAAGGAACATTTTTCAGACATTATAAAGATAAACGAAATATACGAAAGTTTAACTGTTGGTGATTATCCTGAATTACGGGAATTTATGAAAGCAAAATTTGAAAAACATTTAGAACCAATTGATCTTGAAGGAAAAGAATTAAACTGTTACACTAATTTGCTTTACGAATTTTATTGTGATTTTGAAATTGACGGTTTAAAAATGATTAAGCAATTCGCAGAAAACATTACAGAATTAGATGAAATAGAAGAACTTGAAAAATTTAAAAGCTTTTTCCCGACAGAATATGAGACTTTCATAAAAGACGATAAAGCATTTTCTGAAAAAATCTCTACGATAATTGCAGATGAAGCCGACAATGTTGACGATGATTTTGAAGAAAAATTAACTGAACTAACTACGGTTGCTAATAAGTTCAAGGTTGACATTAAAGAAGTGAAAAAGCAAATCGAAAATAAAATTGAGGAGAAAAAAATTGAAGATGAGGATAGTTACGATTGGGACTCTGAAAATAGCAATGACACGATACTCAAAAAAGATGACGACAACGAAACAATTAAAAACATCTTTGACAGTTTGAGAACGGAGGTTATTAATGGCGGCTAACTAGGGAGAAAAAATGCGGGCGAAATGGATAAATTTTGTCCAAAAATTAAAAGATAGGAGAATGCAATAATAAAGTCAAATCTTTTTTTGATAGGGACTATCTTATAAAGTGTGTAAGTAAAAAATAGTTGGGGTTTAAACCCCAACTATTTTTTTTAACTTTAAAACCAAACACAGGTTATAAACAAGGACGAATTACTATCAGACTAGTTTTTAAGCAGTTCAAGACCGGCGATGAGCGGCATTCATTTTTAGTCAAGTTACAGAAGCGCGGTATTGAAAAAATGCTTGTGGGGGAGCTAGATGCACACCTGGGGTATGACAAGCATGACAAAACCGATGGGACAAATGCACGTAACGGGTTCTCAACCAAGAAAATCAAGACTTCTTATGGGGAATCTGAAATCCAAGTGCCAAGGGATCGTGACGCCACCTTTAACCCCATGCTTATCCCTAAAAGGAAAAATATGGTGGATGGATTGGAAAATGTTATCGTATCCTTGTAGGCAAAGGGTATGTCTGTAAGTGATATAGAAGAGCAAATAAGGGAAGTGTATCATTTTGATGTATCTCCTTCAACCATCTCTCGTATCACAGAAGTGGTCGCGAATGATGTGATAGCATGGCAGAATAGGCCCTTAGATCCAGTGTATTTAATCGTATGGATGGATGGCATTGTTTTTAAAGTTAGAGAGAACAGCAAGGTGGTTAACAAGACCATCTATTTAGCTGTAGGGCTTAATAAACAGGGGCTTAAATGTCTTCCCTCAATCTCAAACTCAAATTTGTGTGGTACATCAAATCAGGAACTCGGCA
>JACCDH010922796.1_pt1 | contig 25020 bp, 29 predicted proteins | sample 7442481 | NCBI WGS metagenome assembly JACCDH01 (sample SAMN15323433, study PRJNA562643) | freshwater metagenome | isolation source: river surface water | place: USA:Blue River Watershed | collected 2017-08-15
ACAACACCGAAACCCGCTCACTCATTGAGCAAGCCAAGGCCCAGCTTGTCACCAAGCCAAAGGCCACCAAGGTCAGCAAGAAGGTCATTGACGCTTCGGACCCGGCCATGATCAACGCATTGCTCGCTGAGCTGTCGTCGATTCAGGACCAGGCCAAGCAGCTCAAGGCCCAAGAGGATGAGATTAAGAACATCATCCGCGACGTAATCGGCAACGCCGAGGAGCTACACGTCCACGGTGCCAAGGTCGCATCAGTATCTCGCTGGCGCGAGACTAGCTTGATCACCGACAAGGTGAAGGAGCTATTCCCATTGACCGAATGCCCTGAGATCTACAAGGCTCAGGACAAGTCACGCCTGAACATCCACTAATGGCTACCTTCGCGCGCGCCATCACTGAAGATGGCCCAGTCATTCTGGACTGCGCTTACAACACCGAGCTGTCTGTCCCGCTGGACGATGATCAGCTGTTCTTTGTGCTTAGCAAAGAAGCCCACGAGAAGTTCGATCTGAGCTACGGCAAGGATGAAGTTCTTATCTATTCACCGAAGTTCGAGACATCGCTGTCCTGCCCATGGGTGGGACAAGCGGTGGACTTCGAGTTCATCGAGTTCTAGGAGAGATCATGGCCAAAATGGCTGAGCTACACGCCATGCTCTCAGAGATGGTGGACCTATGCGACTGGTGTGGAGACACCATCGCTGACTGCATCAACGCCGAGGAATGCCCCGGCCCGATTACTAGGAGAATCTAATGTGCAACATTGAAACACTTGAGCCTTGCAACGATGACGAATGCGAAGGCCTTTACACCCCAGAAGATGACGAGGATCTGGAAGATCCTTGCTCGACCTGCAACAAGGTCGACTGCCTATGCGACTTCTACACCGACACCTACCGAGAGCGAGACCTGTTTTGACCGGCAAGATCATGGGTATGGACAAGGGCCAGTACCACGCTTGGATCAAGCTACAAGAGGTTATCGAAGAGACCATTGGCTACGATCACCTACCTTGTGCTCAGGCACCGGACCTGTACCACCCGTCCAACGAAGACAAGTACTACGCCAACATGGCCATTCAGGCCTGCAACGACTGCCCGATCAAGCTACCCTGCGCCACGTACGCTATTGCCTACGAGAAGGAAGGTATCTGGGGAGGCCTGTCGGCCTCGGAGCGCATTCGCATCCGTCGATCCGGCAAGATCACCATGGACCGCAAGGTACGTCGACTATGAGCCACATCTACTCACACGTCCTGTATCCATACCAGCGTGAAGCTGTGGATCGCATGGCTGAGCGTCGCGTGGCCCTGCTGGCTGACCAGCCTGGCCTTGGCAAAACCCTTGAGGTGCTCGGCACCCTTGAGCGCCTTGGCCAGTTCGAGGATGGCACTGTGCTGATCTTGACCCCGATCATCGCGGCTCAGACCGCATGGAAAGATAGCATCGAGAAATTCGTACTGGAGTACAACCCAGAAGTTGAGCTGATCGACCTGAGCGTCGGTAGCTCGGCCAAGAAGATCGAGGTGCTTGGCAAGGCTAGCTTCGAAAGCCCGACCATCGTGCTGGCTAACCATGGCGCAATCGAGTGGGGTAAGACCGCTCGCATCCCCGGCCTGCATGCAGTGCCATTCACCGCCATCGTGATCGACGAGTCCCACATGGTTCTGCCGATCAACGACGAGAAGCACCTTACACAGTTCTGGCGTGGCCTCAAGCACTTCGACACTGTAGGCATCAGGTTGGCTGTATCCGGTACGCCAGATCGCGGTAAGCATGAGAACCGCTATGGCACCTATCGCTTCTTGCGACCCGGCCACCCTGGCCTACGCTCGCGCTGGGCCTGGCTTGAAAACAACTTCCACGTCTATGACAAGAAGGTATCGAAGACCCGCACCATCAAGGCCATCGGATCTATCAAGTCACCGCTGGCCTGGGCCAGTGACGAGGACAAGGTAATGGTCCGTCGCACCAAGGGCGAGGTGCTCAGTGAGCTACCGCCAAAGCAGTACCGCTTCATCGAGCTCGATCTCTACAAGGATCAGCGCTCACAATACATGGACGCCATCAAGACCATGGCTGAGGAGCAGGCTGAGGCCCAAGAAGAAGACCGCAACACGGCAGCTGCCATGGTCTTCGCATTACGAGGCCGGCAGATCTCGACCTGCCAGTGGGAAGATGGTAAGCCAAAGGTCGGTGGCAAGTCAGTGAAGCTTGACTGGCTACTGGAGTGGCTCGACGAGCGTGGCTATGGCAACCCTGACATCGACTCAGGATCAGTTGTCATCGCGAGCCAGTTCGTCCAGATCCTTGAATGGCTACAGAAGGAGCTGGCCAACCATGGCCGGACTTCCGAGATCATCCACGGTGGACTATCCAGCGAGCGCCGTGCTCAGATCCAGCGTAGCTTCCAAGCTGGTGAGCTCGACATCGTGCTTCTCTCCGGTCGCATGGGCGTCGGCATCACACTGGACCGCGCTGACGATCTGATCTTGCTTGACCTGCCTTATGACCCAGACATGTTGGAGCAGATCGAGGACCGAGTGCACCGCGCGAGCAACATGCACCAAGTAACCATCTGGACCTTGATCACGGTGGGCACCATCGAGCAGGTTGTGGCCCAGACTATTCAGCGTCGCTACAACACCACCAGGTTCAGCATGGATGGTCGACGCGGTATCGACTTCGAAAAAAAGATCATCGAACGCATCAGAATCAAAGGAGAGCAGAAGTGAGCGCAGAAAACATTATCAACAACCCACCAAAGGTATTTACAGAGCCTTGTGAGGCTTGCGGTGTATCAGAGTTTTACCTAGGAGTAAAACACGCCGAGGAACGCATTATCAAGTTGCTAATGGACAGGGCTTTCTGGTTAGTCCACCTAGACAAACTTGCTGAGGCAGAAGAATTGAAATTGCAAGCCACTGTCATCAAAGGAGAGCAGAAGTGAGTGAGGCAACTCAAATGTCAGACGGTCAAGACTGGACTGAACCAATCAAGTTGACCGCCGCTGAGTGGGAGCAGTTGAACGAAGCGTTAGAGGGAGAGCAAAAGGCTAACGGTTTCGTTATCCTTTTGACAGAAGGAGAGCAGAAGTGAGCATTTACTGGACAACAAGAGATGGGCAAAAGATTCGCCCAGAAGACATGACTTTTGAGCACCGTCAAGCAACTATCAAAATGATGATGCGAAACGCAAAGGCGGAAGCAAGCAAACTGGCTGATGAGTCATGGAGTCACACTGGAGACACTGACCTGACACTTGAGGCAACGGAGTTTGATTATCTGGCGAACAACGACAGCTACCTTTTTGCGGAACTCATCAAGCACAGACCTGTTATTCGCAGGATGGCAGAACTAAACGGACTAATTAAAGGAGAGCAGAAAATAGGGCTCCCAAGTCTATTTGTCATCGACGAACTAAAAATGTCGGACCCTAGTGATAGTGTTATGGCCTAAGGAGACGACATGGCAACCATCAAAATTATCGGTGACACAGTTGTCGATGCCACCCGTGAAGAGCTAGCGGTCCACACCGCTGAGACTTGGATCAAGCGCATCGAAGAGCTGTTCATCTCAGAGCGCTCAAAGCAGATCCAGATCGGTATCTCAGAGGTCGGCATGGACTGCCGTAAATGCGTAGCTCGCAAGCTCGCGCTAACTCCTCGCATGATCGACGGCGCTTGGAAGCCATTTATCGGAACCGCTGTGCACGATGCACTTGAGCGTGGCTTCGGTGAGCGCTGGCCTGAGGAGTACAACCTTGAGCGCCGTCTATTCGTTCACGAGTACAAAGATCTAAAGCTGTCCGGATCCTGCGACATGGCCGCGATCATCGACGACGGCAAAACAGTTGTGGTCAACGATTGGAAGATCGTTGGCAATCCAGTTCTAGCCAAAGCTCGCAAAGGCGAGATCAAGGACCAGTACTACATCCAAGCGATGTTGTATGGTTATGGCTACGAGCAACTAGGTAACGAAGTTACCCACGTTGCGCTAAGTTTCCTTCCACGTGAAGGAGAGCTAAAAGATGCTGTGGTAGTGTTGGTTCGCTACGACAAGACCATAGCCATCCAGGCCCTAGCTCAGCTTGAGTCGATGATCGACGCTGCTGAGATAGTAGGCTGGGATGCCGTCATAGAAAAGCAACCGAAGGCTTCATTCTGCTTCAGTTGCAAACGCTATGAACAAACCGATTCGATGACCATCGAATCCATGATCTAAACACTAAAACACTAAAACACTAAGGAAACTAGAAACATGGCCGATTACGCAGGAGAGATCCTACCGGACGCAAATGACCTACTAGCTGGGTCTTCAGTACCATCCCTATCCTTCAAGGACACCGCCGTAGGCGAGGGCTACGAGGGAACCATCACTGGACTACGCACTGTTCAGGTTCGCAACTACGAGGACCCAACCAAGTTGGAGTTCTGGGACGACGGCAAGCCAAAGCTTCAGATCGAGGTAACCCTCGCAACTGAGTACGCTGACGCATCGGACCCAGACGACGATGGTTCTCGTCGTGTCTTCCTATTCGGACAGAAGCTCCGCGCAGCTCAGGAGGAGATGAGGAAGAAGGGCATCAAGAAGCTTGAGATCGGTTCAACCTTCAAGATCACCCTGATTGGCACCAAGCCTTCTCAGAACAAGCGTTACAACGATGTAAAGCTCTACGGCATCGAGATCATCCCAGCGACTTCGGACGCTGCAGTTGATGCACTTCTATCGGTTGGTGCAAAGCCGGTCGCAAAGGGTGCTAAAATTGAGGGTCTGGATGCAAAGCAGACCAAGGTAGCCGAGACCCTACAGGCCAACGGCTTCACCGCAGAAGAGATCGCTGAGAACCTAGGTGTCTCAGTTGACGCTGTAAACGCATCGCTAACGTTCTAAACTAGCAAGGAGGCCCAGGATTCTACTCTTTCTATCCTGGGCCTCCCGCTTGCTATTACCCCGAAAGGTTTAAAAGTGGATTCGCAATTCTCCGAACTTCTCTATCGTCTCGGCCGAACCGACGACGATGCAGTAACTATCTGTTACCAGTCTTCCGTCCAGCGCTTCATGGCCAAGACCATCAAGGTCAGCCTCGCTGAGTCGACCATCACCGCGCTCGACACCCTGAGCAACAACATCTGGTTTGAGATCAACCCATCCCGTGTTGCACAGCGCGCAACTGCCAGCGACATTACCCAGCTGGCTGCCTTCTACATCGACATCGACTACAAGGACTCCGGAGCCGGCTCGGTTGCCAAGGCCCGCGAGCTTGTCGATCTTCTCTCAGACCTGATCGGGGTAGGCCCCAGCGCTGTGGTCTACTCCGGTCACGGCATCCAGCCATACTGGGCCGTAGATCCAGAAGAAGACTTCGATCCTGTACTAGCTCAGGGCATCCTGAACCGCTGGGGAGCCTTCACCCGCTTCATTGCCGGTAGCCTAGGCATCCAGCTCGACAGCGTGTTCGACCTGCCAAGGATCTTCCGCGTACCGGGATCGCGCAATATGAAGGATGTAAGCAACCCGGTCGATGTGATCGCTACATTCCCTGAGCACTGGAGACCAGTCTCGCTGGATGAGATCAACGAGATCCTGATCGCTCACGGCATCACCAGCGAGATGAACATGCCAGACGGCTTCGAGCTGGTCTCTAGCTCCGCTGACTGGAATTTTGCACACGCTGACTGCCAGTTCACCCCTAGCCTGTTCGCTGGCATTAGGCCAACCAACAACCCGCCTAAGTCCCGCCACGGCTGGCTGCTTCAGCAGCTAGTGCTGATCAATGCAGCTCACCGTAACGGCTGCTTGACCGAGACCACGGCCAATGAGTTGCTGAGACTTGTCGATGCTAGGTTCCAAGAGTTCCTAAAGCTCCCACCGAAGCGCGACCTGCACCAGAATGAGGTCCGGTCAGCTAACCAGTGGGCGATCGCTAGAGTTGAGACCTTTGATGATCTCAAGCTGGCCAACGAGTTGAGGAACCACAACCACTCGGATTTTTTGCAAGGCGACCCGACCAGCGCCCTTGGGGAGCCTTCCGCTAACCAGGAGCTAACCCATGCAGAGCTGCTTCACATCTACAGGGTCAGCTTCGGTACCTACGGGCGCACCGATGCGGCTAACGCCCGTCGCTTGATCCATTACACTCAGGGTAACTACAAGTTCATCCCGGATGTAGGTTGGCACAAGTGGGATGAGACCCGCTACATATTCGATAAGGAGAAGGCGATCTACCAGTCGGCCATCGAGGCCGCTGAGTTCGTCGAAGTTGCTGGTGGCACTGGAGATCAGCTCAAGTGGGCACAGCAGTCACAAAACAAAGAAAGGGTAGTAAATGCAATCACGATCGCGAGCACAGACCCAGACGTTCTGGTCTCTGCCATGGAGATGGACTCTCAACCTAATGAGCTTTGCACTCCAGCTGGTATCGTCAATCTTCAGACTGGGGAGCTTCGTCCTGCTGTCCGTGGCGTTGATCTTAACACGAGGCAGACAACATGTGCACCGGCTGCTGTGGCTGCACCGCTATGGACCGACTTCCTTAAGAGGGTCGTCCAAGACGAAGACCGCATATCGTACCTGCAGGAGCTGCTGGGCGCCGCTCTTTTCGGCGACTCGCGGTACCACGTGCTTCCCGTGCTCGCTGGATCCGGAGCTAACGGCAAATCAACCCTCCTAGATGTTGTCTCTGGCATCCTCGGCGACTATGCCGCATCGATGCCGGAGAACTTCTTGCTTGACGCCAACGGCGCTGCTCACCCAACCGAGATCGCTCGACTTCGCGGTGTACGCTTTGCCATGGCCTCTGAGACCCGTCCCGATGGAAAATTCAATGAGTCCCGTGTGAAGATGCTGACCGGTGGCGACATGCTATCTGCCCGCTTCATGAACCAGAACTTTTTTGACTTCAGACCGACTCACACCTTGTTCTTGGCAGTAAACCACCTACCGGCTGTAAAGTCCGGTGGTGACGGCTTCTGGAGAAGATTACGTAAGCTCGACTTCAGGGTTACCATCCCGAAGGATCAGCAGCGCGAGAACTTTGCTCAGCTCATGATCCAAGAAGAAGGCCCCGGCATCCTGAAGTGGATGATCGACGGCGCTGTCCGTGTCACCAACCAGGGCTTCAGCGAGCCTGACTCAGTTAAGCTCTCCACGCTTGAGTACCGCCACGAAGAAGACCACATTGCTAAGTTCCTTGATGAGCGCGTACTCGTGGCTTCTAACGGTACTGTGACCAAGACTGCGATCTTCAACAGCTACCGCGACTGGTGCATCGACAACGGTGAGCGCCCGATAACTCAGAACGCTCTGAACCGCGAAGTTCGCCAGCGCCTGAATACTCAGGAGATCACTGCCGGAGGAGCTAGAATGTTCAGTGGTATCGAACTGGTATCAGTAGCCATGTCTCCTGAGCGCATCGTTGAGGATGACCGCGAGAAGGATGAGTATTGGAGATAAAGGATCCATGCCCAGCCTGCCGGGCCGGGTTTCAAAATGAATGCCACTACGCCTGGGAGGATAGCTCCTGGGTGTCGTGTGGCGAAGTCAAATTTATGGCATCAGGAGACGTGAAGCATGAAGGAATATCTGAAACAAGCGAAGATGGCGAAGGACGTGATTCGGGGTATATCTCGGACGGCTACGACGCCTATAAAGATATCGACCAGTATAAAGATCCGCTTTCGACGGGACGAAAAAGAGCAGCTCAAATGTACCCTATCGCTCCCGGCCAGGTATGCGAATGGGCTGGACTCAAACGTGCTGGAGGCGGAGTTGTCCCGATTGTTGGATGTATTGGAAGACCAGCATCTGACCGCCATCATGGTCCAGATAAAAACACAATGAATAATGCTCCGGGCAATGTGCACCGGATCTGCGATCACTGCCACAACACTTGGCATGGCATAAACGATCCTCACTACGGGGATCGCCCAGATCACACTCTACCTTTTATACCAAAAGGAAGTCTCGGCATCGACTGGTTTGACCACGATGCCGAGACTAAGGCCACTCAGGCCGAGATCCTTGAGGCTGAGACTAAGCGCTTGGCCGAGCTGTAAAAAATAACCCAGGGACCGATTTTAGTCTGCGTCCCTGGGTATTAACTATTAAACTTTAGCAGTAAACCTTAGTCCTCTGAACCAAGCCTGCCCGTCCTTGATCTGGACTAGCTCGGTAAAGAACTCGCCATCTGGCTGCACGGTAACAATAGCTACGCCTTGCTGCCAGTTCTCGTAGTACTTGGCCGGTGAACCGTCGACATGCGTTGATCCATTAACGCTAGGGACTGCTCCATCGACCCTGCAAAGGCACCCAGGTGAAACTGCAGTGGTTCGGATAGCTCCGTCTCGGTTAAATACAGTACGAGATTGGATCTCAAGCCGGTGGCTGTGTCCGAAGATGGTAGAGATATGTGGATCGGCATTCGTGTAAGCGGCTGCGGTGGATCCATTTGATCTGGCTTTATTGCCGTGGATGGCTCGTAGTCTTTCAGTGATCCAAAAAGCTCCGGCCGGGTAGGCGTCGATGTACTCAACTCCGATCTCCTCAAGTCTCAGTAAGTACGGGATGCTCATGGTGGGAAGCTCGGCCGTGTTTGCCCGGCGAAGCCCGTATGCGCTTAGCGCATTTGCCGCAATAAACTTCTCCATGCGGCGATCGTGGTTACCTTCAACTAAAACTATTTTGGCTTTTGGGCCAGCTGCTGCTCGCTGCTGTTGCAGGAACAAATGCCCACGGTCGAAGGCTGCTTGCGTGGTTGACGCAAAAGCCGCCTCCTGTTCAAAGCGCCCTTGCGCTGGTAGATCCAAGAAGTCACCCAGATTGATAACCGTATCCACTCGGTCGTTTTCCTCAAGCCAAGCGGTAATTTGAAGAGCAACACTGATAGCAGACTCATCATGAAAAGGATCAAGTCTGCCGCCCAGATCCCTAAAGCCGATCTGCGGATCCGGCAGCGCCACGTGCACCGTGTGCTTAGAGTTGAGCTTCTTAGCTGGCTTTGGTGCCGAGATGACAACTGGCTTAGATCTTTCAACTGGCGACCACTCAGGCTTACTAAGAGTTTCTAGCACAGGAGCATTTTCCATTTCTATGTTTGCGGACAGTCGTCTCACCTATGGAGAAACCCCGCTGAGTTAATTGCTCAGCGAGGTTTGTGTTTGAGAATAACTTGTTCTCTAATGCCGCGAGTAGGATCTCGCGGTCAGATGGGCTAAGCTCACTGTGCGCTCGCTTAATAATGCTGCATGGGCCGACGTTGTAGTCTCTAGGCGCTAGTCCTTCTAGCATGGATCTCCCTTCAAGTGGTCCTTGAAGGTTAGCCTAGCAGACTATTCCTGGTCAGCGACAGCTTCGATCGCCGTCACTTCTTCAGGGGACAACTCGGTTCCAGCTTCGCGCTCGAATGGTGTTCCATCCTGAACTCGACCATCGCCATCGGAGTCGATCGCATCAGCCACGTACTTAGCCTTCTTCTTAGCAGGCTTAGGAGCTTCTACGATCGGAGCCTCTACGGTCTCTTCGACCAACTCAAATGGGTACTGGCCTACATAGTGAGCAGGCATCCACATGGTCTTTTTGGTTACGGTGTTAAATAGCTTAGGCATTAGACCTTCCCAATACTTAGCGCGGTAATCTCAAAATCAGTAAAACCTAGGGCCTTCAACCGAGCACGTGCGCTTTCAGGAGCCTCGTTATAGGCTTTTTCCTCTTCGGTAAATTCCCTCACAATGAAGTTCCTGGTCATCACACCATTAACATCAATAGGGAAACCTTCTTCGACAGTGTACCCTTCAGTTGGGACTGGGTAAGGAACATCCTGAACTTCTAACCAACCTTCTGGAAGATCATCGCCTAGCTCCCAGCCTGGCACGGCTTGCATGATGTCCCCGTAGTAACGAGGGTATTCATTCTCTGGAGAAATATAAATCATGGAATAGATCCTAACCTATTGTTCCAACAACAAAGCTGTGGCCAGTGCTGGTTCCTGGGGTAATTGACGGAGTTCCAAGGCCTGCGCTTCCACCAAAGTCTCCGTGGCTTCCTGGAGTGACTGTGCCATTTGCGATAATGGCAGCTCCCGCGGCTACGTTCCAGGTAACTCCGATGGTTCCTGATCCAGTAGGGCTTCCACTAGAAGCTTGAAGCTTCACAACGCCACCATTGGCACCACCACCTTGGCTTCCGCCTAGCAGGAGCACGTCCATAGATGTGCTCCAAGGGATGTGAACAGACTCTAGGTTGTCATCGGCCGAGGCTACATCTATGCTTCTTTGCCAGATCACGGATCCAGTTGAATTGAACTTTATCACGTACCACATTTTGCTTGGGTTGTCGCTATTGCTGCGGTAATTAAAGCCAAAGTATACATTGTTACTGTCGTCAGTACGAATCATGTTTCCAGTGCTAGAAGTAAAGTCGCCGACCCCGTTTGGCCTAGAGATCGTCTTCTGCCAAAGCATAGTCCCGTTTAGATCGTACTTTGTTAGGTAGTGTGGCCCTGCAGATGGATCACCTGAACGTGCAAGATGGTAGACGTTATTGTCCTTATCTACATGCAAGTTGCTAGTCTGGTCACTCCAGCCCATGTCCTTGCCCCATAGGTAAGTTCCAGCTGCATTGTAAACCGAGAACCTGGTCCATCGACCCAAGGCGACTCGATCAGGTCCAATAGCGTAACGTGCAGCATTTCCGTAGGAGCTTCCGTACCCAACGGATTTTGACCACACAACGTTTCCGTTGCCGTCAAGTACCCACCAGTAGTTATCTCCGTAATACTGTGACCCTTGAATGCTGAGAGTGCCGTTTGATCTGGTTTCTAGGCCAGTTCCTGAATAGGTTTGACCGCCACCCTGGTTCTTCTGCCATAAAACAGTTCCGTCGGTGTTGATCTTCTGGCTGAGCGCAGTATATTCACCAGGATACCACCCGTAAAAACCGCCTGTGTAGATGTTGTCGTTAGCGTCAATCGTCATAGCAAAGCCGCCACCGTAAGAGTTGCGCCACGTCCTTCGCCACACAATGTTGTCGCTTGTGTCAATTTTCAGGAGGGCGGCTCCGCCGTCGCTACCACCGTTGCTGTCGCTAATGCCTACGTAAGTGTTTCCTGCGCTATCCATGACAGCGCCAGTAACTACCGCCTGCGCGCGGGTATTGCTAAAACGATAAACCTTTGCTGGATTAGCCGCAATCACAGAGTCGGCCAAAACATGTCGCTGGCTTGCAGTTGGCTCCGGGATTCCTGGGTTAACGACCTTAACGTCGAAAGGCGCTTGCTGCGAATCTAGGGCCGCAGGTCGGGTAATGGTTATCTGAGTAACCGAGTTGCGCACCAAGGTTGTCACAGGGACTGCAACGCCGTTTTGTCCAACTAGAGAGACCTGCACATCCGGCGCAAAGTTTCCGCCAGTGATTACCGCAGTAGCCCCGCTAACGGGAAGATTTCCTGGATTTACGGAAGTAATAAATGGAGAGGCTCCTCCGACCAGATCGCCGTTACCTGAAGGACCAACCGACTCTTCTTCTTCAAATCTCAGGATGTCTCCAGAGTTGCCGCCATAAACTACCACCTTGGTAAATGGGTCACTCGCTACGATTGAAAAGCTGTTTGAGTATCCTGCATTAGTGTTAGTGTCAGTCACAAAGTAAATGTCGTAAACGGTGTCATTATTTGCAGACGTAATCGTGTACGTCCCAGCAGGCTTCTCTTCGGCAAACGTAAAGGTAGTCTGCCCCGTAGCGCCGACATAAATGTTGAAGCCGTTTCCACCAGTGCCGCCTCCAGCACCCACCTTTGACCAAGTAGAACCAGTCCACGTCCAAGTGAAACCCCCAGCTGTGTACTCGTCTCCGATTGTCGGGCTGTCAGGAAAATTGATTGCCATTGTTTATACCTCTACCCATGTGGAGTCGTAATAAATGTATTCTATGAAGTTTGTGGTGTTGACCCAGCGAGTAGCAGGAGCAGGGGAGCTCGGAGCAGTATCTGACATCACCGTCGTTGGAGGAAATTCCAGATCAGTAATATCCGCCATTGTGTGAGTGTGGGCAAAGTCAGTGACGTCAGCTTTAACGTGAGTGTGGGCAAAGTCAGTGACGTCAGCTTTAACGTGAGTGTGAGCACTTGGCGGAAAAGTTGCTGGCTTATTTAGTACTGCAGTCCAGTCGACCGAAGAAGTACCAGAAGCGTCAGCCACGGAGTATGGTAGCGAACTCCAGGCGGTAACACCGTCACCGTACTTTGTACGGTTGGTGTTGGTTTCTAGGCCAATCTCACCGGCAGCAAGCACTGGATTAACGGTGGTCCACTGGGATGCGGTACCGCGACGTAGCTTGATTACAGTTTGAGCTGGCATAGCTTTATTGTACCTTACTTACTGCTGAATCTGATACGTGCCGGCGATGTGAAAATTGTCAGCAGTCGTCAGCGTTACCGGGACAGTCGAAGTAAACGGAATGTTGAATGCAGTGTTACCTGCAGCGTCGATCGACTTCAGGTACAGCTGATTGCTGCCCGGCAGAACGTGACCAAAGATCGGATAGTCTCGCCCAGTCGATACGTCATGCAGGCAGCCTTCTGAGAACTGGTAGGCAAACCTAGCTGAGAACGGCAGGGTTACGTAGTACTGGCCGGTGCCGAAGCCCGTGATGTTGTCCATCTCCACGTTAACCGAGAAGTGGACCATGTTGCCAAAGCGGGTGTAGCTTCCGGTGAAAAGCGGAGCCCCGTCGAAGGTCGGCTGAGTACCAAGAGTGCCACCCTCTACTTGGTAAAAGGTTTCGGTACCCTTCAAGTCTTTAAGGTCCAGCTTGCGCGAATTGCGACCATCGTGGTTATGATCACCGGGCGAGGCCTGGTTGGGCTGTGGGCCAAGAGTGTGATGCTGTGCTAGGGTACTCTTGTCCACGTCGGAATTTGCGTGAAAATCGTTGACTTCACCTGCTGAAGCTCCAACGTTTCCAAATACGGCTGACATATAATAAGTATACAGGAGACGACATGAGTAAGGCTAAAGCCATAGGCACCCGCGCCGAGACCGCCGTAAGAAATTACCTGCTATCTGCCGGTTACACCGAGCTTGAAGCTCACCGCAATGTTCTCACCGGATCCGACGATCAGGGAGATGTTTGGCTGCGCGATGAGAACTACGGCTTAGTGGTCTTCGAGATCAAAGGCGGCAATATGGCTAAGAACGCTAGCTATGAGCAATGCGAGAAATGGTTTGCAGAAGCAGAGAGAGAGAAGAGAAATGCTGGAGCTAATCTTGGTTTTCTTGTTACTCAGCGGGCTGGCGTTGGGTATCCTAGGGCTGGCCAGTGGTGGGCTTTCGCCACGCTCGGAGATCTGGCCCTTCTTCGCTATGGTGTGGCTGTGGCTGATTCTACTCTCGTCCGCCTACCCCTTTCTAGTCTAGTAAAATTGATCCATGGCTAAAGATGCAGTTGACTTTTCTGAGGCGCTTCGACGGCTGGGCGAAGGGCTACAAGAGTCGTCGCACCAGCCGAATTTATACGACTATGTTCCTTCCGAAAAGCAGCTCCTCTTTCACCAGGATACAAATCCTGATCGCCTATATATCGGAGGAAACCGATCTGGCAAGTCGCTTGGATCAACTATTGAGGCAATATGGTGGCTCACTCATACGCATCCATATAGGAAAACCCCCGAAGGACCAGTCCGTGGTCGAGTAGTCGCCGTTGACTTCTTGAACGGTGTGGACAAGATCATCCTCCCGCTTTACAAGCAGTGGCTGCCGAAAAGTTATCTGATCAACGGCAGCTGGGAGCAGAGCTACTCCCGCGAGCGCCACGTACTAACCTTGGCCAACGGCTCGTTTGTCGAGTTCATGTCCCAGGATCAGGACCTAGATAAGTTCGCTGGATCGTCTCGTCACTTTATTCACTTCGACGAGGAATGCCCTAAGACCGTTTACCAAGAATGTATCGCCCGTCTGGTCGATACGGGCGGTGTTTGGTGGATGTCACAGACCCCGGTACAAGGAATGGAGTGGATCTATGACGATATTTACCTACCTGCCAAGGAAGGTAAAAAGGCTATTGGTATCGTCGAGGCCACTATGGAGGATAACCCGACTCTATCTAAAGAAGCTATCGCCCGCTTCGTCGGAGAGCTTTCAGAAGAAGAGAGACTCATCCGAACCCAGGGACAATACGTGCATCTTGGTGGGTCAGTCTTCCCAGATTTTACGCCATCGACACACTGCATTTCAAAAGGATCCTTCACGCCCACACCTGACCACAGGATTATCCGGACAATGGATTCTGGCTACACCAATCCAACAGTTTGGTTGTGGCTTGCCGTCGATGCGAACAATAATGTCACCGTCTTCAAAGAGCACCACGCCGCCAAGAAGACTGTTGCTGAACATGCTCAGATCGTTAACCAGATCACCAGAGATCTGGAGCGAGACTACGGAATAAAGGTCTGGCTCACTACTGGCGATCCTGCAATTAAGCAGACCAAGGAGCACACCGGCACTTCGATCCTGCAGGAGTACCAGCGACACGGTATATACATCGCAGTAGACATGATCCCGAAGGATCGTCGCATTGGACTTGAGCGCATCCGCCAGTACCTAAAGTGGAACAAGAAGTCCAACCGGCCTTACCTGATGATCACCGACGACTGCCCAAACCTGATCGCTGAGCTGCCAAAGCTGCGCTGGCAGAAGTGGGCTAGCCCCAAGGTTGCCGACGTAAACAACAAGAAGGAAGACATCCGCGACAAGGATAACCACTGTTATGACGCGCTGAAGTACGCCATGACCTTCCTAAGTGATCTTGCTCCTGATAGTGTAGAAGAGCAGAATAATACTAGACAATTTCATGACACGTTTAGGGACGCATTTCAGCCGGTCTCCCCACTATCGGATTACGATGATTCAGATAGCTGGGGAGCTGGTTGGACTGGATCTTCCGGCATGAGATCTTTGGAAGGATACTAATGTCTAAGTTCGACAGTCACTTTATTTTCCACGCAGACGGCGGCCCATTCCCAGGAACCTGCATCCGCTGTGGCGCGATCAACAAGCTCTGGAACATCGGCATGATCCCAGCAAGCAACATGACCGCCCTAATCTGCAACACTTGCCTGACCGAGCTGGCGATCTTTGCCGGCTTCGTGACGGGCGAGAGCTACGCTGATCTAAACGCCACAAAGACCGCGATCATCGACAAGCAGCAAGCTCAGATCGATGTCACACCGAAACTATTGGAGAAGTTCTCAAATGACGTTACTAATATCATCAGTGAGTTTGTCACTAGCCTTGCTGGTGTCGCTGTTCCTAGTAAGCCTGTTCAACCTAAAGGTGATCAAGCCCACATTAGAGGCACTGAACCATTCGCTAAGCTTAAGCCAGCAAGCGGAGGCCCAAAGGGCAAAGATCTTAACGCAGGCACTGAACCTTCTGGCAACTAAGGATCCGATCGCGTACCAAATGGTACAAGCGGCAACACCGGAACCGATGCCAACTGGGGTGTATACTGGACCTTACGTAACCGGTGAAGAATATCAGGAACTTCTAAACGCTGAAAAGCGTATGGCTGAGATGTGGAAGTCTGCTGAGGAAGGCATTGAGCTATAGTGGCTGATGACAACGCATTACCAGATCCAGTGGATCTAGGTCTATTTGAGAAGACTCCTGCTCCAGAAGCTCAGGGAGAGCTTGTCGACGCTGACTATCTCAACAAGTTTAAGAAGCGCGAAGAGGCTAAGAAGCTAGTCGCATGGGTCAAGGCTGAGTACTCCAAGTGCAAGACCAATCGCAAGCTAGAAGAGAATGACTGGTATATCCAGCTCGCCTTCTATAACGGTTACCAGTACCACGACTGGCGTTCAGTTAACAGCCGTCAGACCTTGAGCGAAGAGCCAAACCCAGCTCAGTTGCCACGTATTACCGTTAACCGCATCGAGCCAATCATCCGTACCGAGATCGCTAAGACCACTTCAGGCCAGCCCTCCGCTTCCGTAGTCCCAGCATCCAACGACGAGGATGACCTACTAGCAGCCAACGCTGCTGAGCAGGTATGGCAGGCGATCTACGAGAAGAACCGTTTTCAGACCGACGTGCTTCAGCCTGCTGAGTTCTGGCGCGCGATCACCGGCAACGCCTTCATCAAGACCTTGTGGGACCCCTCTATCACCATCAAGGAACCTGTCACTGACATGGACCCGCTATCCGGCGAGAAGGTCGTACGTCAGGAGACTGCAGGCCGAGGCGATGTAAAGCACGAAGTTGTTTCGCCATTCCACCTGTTCGTCCCAGATCTAGCTCAAGAGAAGCTAGAGGACCAGCCTTACATCTTTAACGTATTCACCAAGAGTGAAGTATGGGTTAAGCAGATGTTCGGCAATGTATTGCCTAAGGACTTCACTCCAACCAAGGTGACTGCATCTGACATCGAGGATGCCGCGCTCATGGATCTCCGTGGCGTGGACAACGCTCGCCCAGACAGCGTTCTAGTTATCGAGATGTGGGCTAAGCCTGGCGCTTGCAAGTACTTGCCTAAGGGTGGCCTAGTAACCATCGTTGACGACGAGATCGTGCAGTACTCTGACACTGGCATTCCTTACGCGCACGGCGAGTACCCTTTTGCTCACCTTCACGGCATCCAGAACGGTAAGTTCTACCGTCGCTCCGTGATCAAGAGCTTGATCCCACTACAGCGTGAGTACAACCGAGTTCGCTCGCAGATCATCCACGCTAAGAACCTGATGGCCAAGCCTCAGATGATGTACCAGGACGGCTCGGTTGATCCTCGCAAGATCACAGCCAAGGCCGGTATTTGGATCCCGGTCCGTCCTGGCTTCCAGTACCCAACTCCTGTGCCAATCCAGCCGTTGCCTAACTACGTGCTACAAGAGGTTCAGCAGCTAGCCGTTGACTTTGAGGACATCTCAGGTCAGCACCAGATCTCCAAGGGTGCATCTGCACCGGGCGTTACCGCTGCAACTGCGATCGCTTACCTTGGCGAGCGTGACGACGCCTACCTAACCACCATCTTCAACTCAATCGAAGCTGCACTGGAGAAGGTTGCTCGTCAGTCACTGAGCTTGTTTGTTCAGTACGTAGACACCCCACGCCTTATCAAGACTGTAGGATCTGACGGATCATTCGACGCCATGATGCTCTCCGGTGCTGACATTGCATCCGGCACTGACATCCGAGTTGAGTCTGGTTCGGCACTACCTACCAGCAAGGCAGCTCGCCAGTCGCTAATCACCGAATGGATGAAGATGGGCTTCATCTCGCCTAACGATGGTCTGCGAGTTCTTGAGATGGGTATGCTCAAGCAGTACTACAACCTAATCAAGATCGACGAAAACGCCGCTCAGCGTGAGAACCTAAGCATGAAGAAGCTTGACGAGGAGAAGATCCAGCAGGCTGCCATGGAGTACGCTCAGAAGGTTCAGGCCGGCGACCCATCGATCATGACTCAGGACCCGATGACTGGCGAGATGATCCCAGCTCCTCAGCCACCTGTTATCGAAGTTCACGACTGGGACAACCACGCCGTGCACGTCGAAGTTCACAACCGCTTCCGCAAGTCTCAGACCTTCGAGCTCTTGCCAGATGCGGTCAAGGAAGAGTTCCAGAAGCACATTGCTTTGCACCAGCAAGCTCTACAAGCTCAGCAAATGCAGGCTATGATGATGGGAGCACAGCCTCAGCAAGAGCTGGGCCAAGACGGAGCGCCTCAGGGTACTCCAGATCAGTCAGGCATGACAGAAGAACAATTAGGATAAGGAAGAGACGCAAATGTCAGAAGAAAACTTCGATGGTCTTGAAGCACCAGAATCCGTGGATACTACGGATGTAAGCCAAGACTCTACCCCTGAGGTTGCCGAGCCTACTAAGGTTCACCCGGCACACGAGAAGCTACTAAGCGAGCTTCCAGAGGCTTGGCACGAGAAGGTAAAGCCGCACCTACAGGAGCAGGACAAGTACTTCCAGCAGCAACTGGAAAAGTACAGCCCTTACAAGCAGTTCGTTGAGGACGGCATCGACCCTAGCTACATCACTCAGAGCATGCAGCTAGCTCAGGCGATCGCAGCTGACCCAATTACTGTGCACGAGAACTTGACCAAGGCACTTATGGACCAGGGCTTGCTAAAGGCTGAGGCCAAGAAGGCCGCTCAGGAGATCATCGATGACGTAGAGAATGACATCTACGAAGAAGAAGAGCTTACTCCTGCTATGCGTCGTGAGCTAGAGAAGCGTGACGCTGAGCTTAACGCCATCAAGGAGCAGATGGGCGCTGCTGAGTTCGAGAAGGCAACTCAGGCCGAGCTGCTGACCCTTGACAGCGAGTTCAACTCACTACGTGGCAACTACGAAGTTAGCCCAGCTCAGGAGCGCGCAATTCTTGAGCTAATGGACGCTTCACTTGCTCGCGGTGAGGACCTATCCGTTTTTCAGGCTGCTAAGAAGCTAGTCGACATCACCGGCACCGGATTTAAGAAGAAGGGCGCCGGCGAGCCAGCTAAGGCTGCCCCCACCGTCCTCGGCGGATCCGGTGGCAACGGGGTACCTTTCGAGGCTGTTGAGATCCCTAAGGATGCAAAGGCAAAGAAAGAGATGCTAGCCCAGCTGTTTAAGAACAATATGGCTAACTAATTACAAAAATAAAAGCCCGGTTTCTCGCTTTGAGGACCGGGCTTTTACATTTTTTACATGCTACAATGAAAAAGTCTAGTACAGCCGCACAGCGGTCAGGGCAATTGACATCGCGTATTCGCATTCCCCCTTTTTAATCTAACCTAGGAGTAAATCCACATGGCAGGACAGTCCATTCTGACTTTTGCGTCAGAGGCTATCAAGCTGGTTTACGGTGACCTACACGAGCAGTTGCGCGACAAGAACCCTGCGCTACAGCTTATTGAGGCCTCCGCAGCCCACCTAACCCGTAACGGCAAAGAGGTAATCTTTGACACCCACATCGGACGCAACCAAGGAATTGGTGCTCGCGGTGTTCGTGAGAAGCTACCTGTTGCCGGTGCCCAGAAGTACAAGCAGGCTCACCTGTACCTAACCAACCTTTACGGATCCATCGAGGTTGACGGACAGCTATTCGAGCAGGCCGCTGAAGACTACCAGGCATTCATCAACGTTGTAGACATGGAAATCACCGGTCTAAAGCGTGACCTAGCAGTTGACCTAAACCGTCAGGTTTACGGCGACGGCTCAGGTACCCTCGCAGTTGTTACTGCTCAGCCTTCTTCGACCACTCTAACCGTGGACAGCACTCACTGGCTACAGGTTGGTATGGTTGTCGACGTTGCTGACCCTTCGACTGGTGTTAAGCAACAGTCTGGCGCAGCTTCTTCGATCGAGATCGTTGCAATCAACGAGGCAACTGGTGTTATCACCGTTACTGGCACCCTAGGTACCTTTAACACCAACATCAGCGCCGGCGACATTCTAGTTCGTTCTTCCAACGGAGTTAACTCCTTTGGCAAGGAGTGGACTGGTCTAGCCGCTATCGTGGACGACGCTTCTGTTCTACACGAGATCGACCCAGCTGAGTACCCAGTATGGAAGTCAACCGTAGAGACCCTTGGCTCTGTAGGTACCCCAGGTACCCTAACCGAGCTAAAGCTTATCAACCTTGTTCAGAGTGTTGACAAGCAGGGTGGCGACGTTGACGTCATGCTAGCTTCCCCAGGCGTTTTCAACGCTTACTGGAACTTGCTACAGGGTCTACGTCAGTTCACCAACGGTGCTACCCTTCAGGGTGGACAGCGCGCATTCAGCTTCGACGCATTGGGCAAGCCAATCAAGTTCGTATCTGACTACGCTGCTCCTAAGGGCACTCTCTACGCTCTATCGAGCAAGGAGATCGTCGTTAACCGCAAGAAGGACTGGTCTTGGATGGACCGCGATGGCTCAATGTGGTCTCGCGTTGCAGACACTGACGCCTACGAAGCTCGCTACTACCAGTACAGCCAGCTAGGTACCTACCGCCGTAACGCACACGCGGTACTATCTAACATCGCTGAGCTCTAAATAGCGAAATAGCCGCCCGGCGGTGCAGGTCCCGTCTCGCCTGCATCGCCGGGTTTCGCTATTATTGAGACATAAACATTAGGAGACAACATGGGATACATAGAATTTGACAAGATCGACGGCCTCTACACTCAGGCCCAGCGTCGCATAGCAGAGGTAATTAGGGATGTCTTCCCTAACGTCAGGCTGATCCGCCTAGACGCCTTGCACCCTAGCTTTACCCCAGAGCGCCCATTTGCGCTGGTCGACGAGCCTAAGCTAATCGGGCGTGACCTTCCATCTTACGTAATTAGGACCGTCGCTGAGTATGAGATCGACGCTCGCTTACTGGCCGAGTTGATCGAAAATAACACCTACGACCCTAACGCTACCGTCAACCGACTTGACATTCTGGAGATGGCCCAGGCCGCTATAAAAGCTAAACAAGAGGTAGAATATATGGAGGAGAGGCGAGACGTCATGAAATCAATCATGAAGTCTAAGAAGCATGAGTATAAGCACGATGGAAAGGTGCTAAAAAGATAATGCCAGCCGAGTCCTTTACTTATACGACTTTCGACGTTTACGAGCGAGTACGCTCACTCTTTGGCGACACTTCCGGCGCACAGATCACCGACCAGATGGTGCTCCGCTGGATCAATGACGGTCAGCAAGAGATTGTAAACAACAATCCGATTCTAAAGGACACCAAGTACGCCAACATCGTAGCTGGGCAAGCTGAGTACACCTTCCCTAACGATAAGGTTCAGTACATCGAAGCGATCTACGTAGACGGCCGCCCAGTACGTGCAGTCACTCCTCAAATGTTTCGCGAGTACATCCTGGCCGACGATCCAACCAAGTCAGCTAACGGCAAGTACCCAGACATCTGGTACGAGCGCAATGGCGTTGTGACTTTTTACCCAACTCCGGACACTGACTTTACTAACGGGCTAAAGCTTGAGTACGTAAAGCAGCCGACTAAGCAGATCATCATTAGCACGTCAGCGCTTCTAAGCATTCCAGACCGCTACTTGAACGAGCTGGTTAACTACGTAATGACCCAAGCTCTTGAGTCTGATGAAAACTACACCGGCGCAGAGATGAAGCGCGCTCAGTTCAGGGAAGGCCTCGACCGCCAGAGCCTGAAGGAGAACATGTCTCAGATCAGCTCCTACCCACAGGTATTGCCAGACCCAGAGGATTACTATGTCTGATATCACCCAGCAAAGATCTTTTCAGTTTAAGGATTTTTCTGGTGGTCTTAACAACTACTGGGACCCATCGTCCATCGCGGATAATGAAGTTCCTTACCTGCTCAACATGGAGTTCACCCCAAACGGTGCATTGACTTCCAGGCCTCCTATCGTGGACCGTGGCATTCCTCACCCTCTAGGATCTGGTTCGACTCAAAACATTGACATTCTTGGCTACTATACGCCTGAAAACGGCAAGGTTTATCTGATCGCGGCGACCACTGCAAAAACCTGGGCCCTTGAGGTTCAGCAATACGGCTTTGGATCTTGGATCGAGATCTGGTCGTCTGCTGCAACCGCCGTAGTGCAGTACGCTAACCAGATCATTATGGCAAAAGGGACCGCTGGCGGCGCTCGCTGGATGCCTAGCCGGCCAGCAGCCTCCTCGCCTGCAAACCCTGTCATCGACGGTGCAACTGACACCTTGGCGATCTCCTCTATGCCGGCTCTATTTACTTTGGTTCTTTTCAAAGAAAGAATGTTCGGTAGCGGCGTTCACGGAACAAATGGTGAAACTGCGATCTACTGGTCTGACACCATCTCGCTAGACTTTCCTACCGGCATTTACACTTGGAACGCTGATTCAAATGTTTACGTCGGTCGAGGTGACGGTCAGCCAATTACTGAGCTGGTAGCCGACTACAACGGTCTCATCATTTTTAAGCGCAATGCTACCTTTAACTTCGTATACTCGGATCTGCCAGAAGAAGGCACGATCTCGCTGGTCCAGCACAACATCGGTGCTCAGAACAAGCGAAGCGTAGCCGGCTACCAAAACGGCTTTGTCGTTTTGCACAACCGCACTCTTTACAAGTTTCAGAACAATATCTACGGGCCAATTAACGCCCAGAAGGTTCGCTTCGAGTACTCCCAAAGCTTTAACACCGCAACGGCGCTTTTCGATGAAGCCGTCTCTGTTATCGGCGACCGCGCACTTGTCTTCACTCAGGGCAACCTTTATTCGCTAAACCTGATGACGGGATCTTGGTCGCAGTGGAGCAGCACTACAAATCTTGCTTACGTTCTTGAAGTCCCAAAGGCTCGAGGTTTTCAGTGGCGCTACCCCCGTGCACTTGGCACGGCAGCCCTTACTGCTAATAAGTTATATTTTATACAGGACTACCCGATCTCTCAGTGGTACGAGCTAAGCGGTGGAAATGTTGTCGAGGTCGGCGGATCAGAGGTTTTTGAATGCGTAATGCGCACAAAGATCTACGACTTTGGAGCGCCTTCCGAATGGAAAAGAATGTACTGGTGGGCCGCTGATGTTGCTGCCAATGGAGAAATTCGCGGTGTAGTCACTCCTATTGGCGTTCCTGACCTGCAAAACAGCTGGGACCAGCTAGATCAGTACACCTGGGACTACTTCGGATCTAAGACTTGGGATACTTTGTTTATTCGTGACGTATCTGCTTACACCACCCAAACAGTGACTGACACCGAGCCTCAGCGCGTATCGCTAAAGATGGACAAGGGCATACGCTTTAGACGAGCCTTCTTTGAGCTATACTTGTCTTGCGACGGTACAGCAGAGACGGCCCCAGCGCAAATCTTTAGCCTAACCCCGATGGTCGGTCTAAAGGCTAAGATGACAAAGGACGTAGCTTAATGGCCATGAACTACGGGACCCCAGGGTTCAACCCGTATGCTGCCGGTGCCAAGATTTATGGCGGTAGCAGATATAACCCTACCATGGGCCCTGTAGACAAGTCCGGTTACGTAGAGCGTGATCGTGCACGGCAGGTTCGCCGTAATGCCCTAGGCCAGAAGCTCCGCGACATTGGCAAGGGCGCTTACGCTAACCCAGGCGCAGGAAGGTACATGTAATGGCAACCCGCAACATGAGGCTTATTGACGGCGGTATCGCGCCAAGTCCTGCAACTCAGTCTTCTTTTATGAACCAACAAGACTTCCGCAACCCAGCCGCTACTGCAGCTCCTGCCCCGGCTACCGCTAAGCCTGCTGCTCAGCCTGCAACTGGCGGTGCCGCTACTGGAGCTCCAGCTACCAACCTGCCTGCAACTGCCGGTGCTGCACCTGCTGCAACTACTTTGCCTGCAGTGGCTGGCGCTAGCCCAGCAACTGTTAACGTAACCGCAACTGGTTCTGTAGTCGGAGCTAGCCCAGCCGCTGCTCCAGCAGCTCCAGCGGCTCCGGCAATGACGCTTGAGCAAATCAACGCTAAAATCGCAGCAGCAGAGAAGTACAAAGAAAGAATGCAGGCTCAGGGCAAGTGGGCTGAATTTGCTGGCGCATCTGCAAAGCTAGACGACTACTACCGTCAGCGCAATGAGATTAGCGGGACTGACCCTCTGCAAAGCGTGACCGCAACCGAGCAAGCCGATGCTGCCTCATCTGCAGTCGGGGCTAACCCTACCGAGCAGCAACTAGATGCAGCTATTGCAAACTTGCTAAACCCTCAATTTATTGGCTTCCAAGGCGACCGCGCTGCTGAGCTTCGCAGGCTTCAGAACCTACGTAACCAGCTATTCGGATACAAGGATGCTGCTGGCAACGTCAGTGTTGGATCTGTTGGCCGTCAACAGCAAAGCGACCTACAAGCTCGACGCCGCCTGGCTGCTCAGCGAGCTGGCGCTGGCATGTTGCAAGGTGGAGCTTATGCTGGAACCGAGCGTGGCCTCGGAACCATTCAAGAAGCGGATCAGGCATACGCCATGCAGGAACTTCTCCGTCCATACCAAGAGCAGGTCGCATCTGATCGTTTGCAAGAGTTTGGCCTTGGTTACGATCCAACCGGTCGCAACTTTAACCTACTTGACTTCGGCAACGCCGGTGACATTATGGGCGGTTGGGCGCAAGGTACTTACGCTGGCCGTCAGGCCGCAGCTGCAGCTAGGAATGCTGCTGTTCAGCAACTACTACAGCAAGGAGTCACCGTCTAATGGCAGGCTGGATAGACAACATTACCCCCGATAAGGCTAACTACGGTACCGGCACAAGCTGGACTGGGCCTGCTAACATGGCTCCTGTTACCGGCGTAAAAGCGCCAGCTCCTGTAGTGCCTAAGCCTTCTGACATCGACAAGCAGTACTTCACGAACAGGATGCTTCGCCCTATCTTGACTCCTGTTCCGCCTGCTGCCCCAGAGGTGCCTAGCTTCGCAGACTTTGTTGCAATGTTTGGTGGATCGACTGGTGGATCTAGCGCTCCAAACCTGTCTGGCTACAACAGCTTGCTTGCTGACATCACTCAGCGCGAGGGCGGCTTCGCTCGTCGCAAGAAGGAGCAAGAGGGTTACATCAAGGGCATTATTGAGGCTGCTCGCAAGCGTTCTGAGGCTGAGAAGGGTGGCATTGCAGGTCGCTACCAAGGCCTTCTGGACGATGCCGCTACCCGTAGAGCGCAAGAGATCGCTGCCATCCAGTCCGGCGACGCTGCCCGTATCGATACCCGTGACGCTGCTAGGGCTGCCTTGGGTGTTAGCGGTGGCGAAGATCTAACTTCTGCTGTAGCTGAGGGCGCTCAGGCTGACATCAGCGGAGCTGGCGAGACTGCAACTCGCGACGCTGGCATCCAGCAGTCAATTGAGAACCAGCAGATCGCTAACCAGATCGCTAGCCTCGACCCGATGAGAATGGCTGCATTTAGCACCCTACGCTCAAACTACGAGGACCGCCTAGCTCAGCTGGCTGCAGAGCGCGCTGGCATTAAGGCTCAGATCGCTCAGATCCAAGCGACTCCTCGTAGCGGTGGTGGCCGTAGCACTAGCGAGAACCTAGCACTATGGCAGGCGTATCAAGGAA
>JACCDH010068487.1_pt1 | contig 24989 bp, 27 predicted proteins | sample 7442481 | NCBI WGS metagenome assembly JACCDH01 (sample SAMN15323433, study PRJNA562643) | freshwater metagenome | isolation source: river surface water | place: USA:Blue River Watershed | collected 2017-08-15
CCGACAACAGTTCACATCCCGATCTCGGACCAAATAGCTGAGTCCACCCCGACGCGAGAGCGGCCTGCTGCCGTCTCTCTGACATCCCGCCACCAACTCTCTCCGGCCGACGTCACGGCCCCTCTCATCGCCAATTTCTTGGCACGTGTTACGCACTTATTCAAGGACGGCACAATCTTTTCGATGCGCTATGCACTGCAACAGCAAGCGGCAGCCGGCTCAAGCCCGGGCGCTATAATCTCTGGTTTACAGTGCAAGGATTATCATGAGCCTTAAGTGCGGCATCGTCGGCCTGCCGAATGTCGGCAAGTCGACTCTGTTCAACGCCCTGACCAAGGCCGGCATACCGGCTGAAAACTACCCTTTTTGCACTATCGAGCCGAATGTCGGCGTGGTCGAGGTGCCTGATTCCAGGCTTGCGCAGCTGGCAGACATCGTCAAGCCGGAACGCATACTCGCCGCTACGGTCGAGTTCGTCGATATTGCCGGCCTGGTCGCTGGCGCTTCCAAGGGCGAAGGTCTGGGTAATCAGTTCCTTGCACATATTCGCGAGACCGATGCGATCGTCAATGTTGTGCGCTGCTTCGAAGATCCGAACGTCGTGCACGTGGCCGGCAAGGTGAGCCCGCTGGACGATATCGCGGTGATACAGACTGAGCTTGCGCTAGCTGATCTGAGCACTGTCGAAAAAACCATTCAGCGTGAGGTCAAGAAAGCCCGCTCCGGTGATAAGGATGCGGCCGCGCTGGTCGCGTTGCTGGAAAAAGTACAGCTGCATCTGAATGATGCCAAGCCAGTGCGAGCGATGGGCCTCGACAAAGAGCAACTGACACTCTTGAAGCCGCTGTGCCTGATCACCGCCAAGCCGGCGATGTATGTGGCAAACGTTTCTGACACCGGTTTCACCAACAATCCGCTGCTGGATCAGCTATCCGAGTACGCGCAAGCGCAGCATGCGCCCATCGTGGCGATCTGCGCCGCCATCGAGGCGGAGATCGCCGACATGGAAGAAGCGGACAAGCAAGCCTTCCTGACCGACATGGGCATGGAAGAGCCCGGGCTGAACCGCCTGATCCGCGCCGCGTTCAGCCTGCTGGGTCTGCAGACCTACTTCACTGCCGGTGTCAAAGAAGTCCGCGCATGGACCATCCACCAGGGCGACACCGCACCGCAGGCGGCAGGCGTGATCCACACCGATTTTGAGCGCGGCTTCATCCGCGCGCAAACGATTAGCTTCGATGACTACATCACCCACAAAGGTGAACAAGGCGCAAAAGAGGCTGGCAAGATGCGCGCTGAGGGTAAGGAATATGTCGTCAAGGACGGAGACGTACTGAACTTCCTGTTCAACGTCTGAGTACGAACTTGGCAGACTAGCTTTTGAAAGACTTTATCCGCGCGCTCTGATGGCTGCCTGCGTAACGGTCGCCTCTTGCAGCTTCTCGAATTTGCGCTGTAACTGCTCTTGCGTTTCCTGCTGGTCAGGATCGAGGGGAATACAGGCTACCGGGCAGACCTGCTGGCATTGCGGCTCATTGAAATGACCCACGCACTCAGTACATTTGTCGGGGTCGATCTGATAAATCAACGGCCCCATGAAGATGGCGCCGTTCGGACATTCGGGTTCACAGACATCGCAATTGATGCAATCGTCAGTGATCATCAGTGCCATCTGCAATGCTCCGAATCAGGACTGATTAGCGGCCATTTTTTTCTGCAGCCATTGTTCGACCGAGGGAAAAACGAATTTCGATACGTCACCGCCGAGCAGCGCAATCTCGCGGACAATGGTACCTGAGATGAACTGATACTGATCCGAGGGGGTAAGGAATAGGGTCTCAACATCGGGCAACAGATAGCGATTCATGCCAGCCATCTGAAATTCATATTCGAAATCCGACACCGCACGCAGACCGCGAACGATCACGCGCGCATCATGTCGCCGCACAAAATCTTTCAGCAGACCGGAAAAACCTTCCACCTCGACATTCGGATAGTGACCCAATACCTCGCGAGCGATATCGAGTCGTTCTTCCAGCGAGAAAAACGGGCGCTTGGCTTTGCTGTCCGCAACGCCCACGATGAGGCGATCAAACAAGCCAGATGCCCGCCGCACGAGATCTTCGTGACCACGGGTGAGAGGATCAAAAGTTCCGGGGTAGACGGCAGCGACCATCACGTTTCCTCTTTGTTATCTCTGCGGGCAAAGTTATTGCCATTCAGAACATAAAGAACGCGAATTATGCCCTAAAAGAAAGCGGCTACACCGTCGCCAGCAGCGCAAAATGCACGGTACCCGCCTTGGCCTCTCTGACTGGCCGCCATCCTGCCAGCCAAGGCTCGCTGGACGTTGACAGAGGCCGATCGGATTCAGCATAGACGAGTCCGCCGGGCGCCAGCAAGCGCTGGCAAGCTGGCAAAGCCGTGGGCAGCAAATCCTGGCCATACGGCGGGTCGAGGAAGATCACGTCAAACGAGCCGTCCAGCGTTCGCAGCAGCGACAAGGCATCGGCGCGACGTATGTCGACCTGAGCCGCCGCCAGCTTCCCGCGTATCGCTTGCAGAGATGCGCAGGCAACTGGCGAGGCCTCGACCATCAGCACACTGGCAGCGCCACGGCTGGCGGCCTCGAAGCCCAGCGCACCGCTGCCGGCAAAAAGATCCAGACAGCGCCGACTCAGCCACTCTCTACCAAAAATATGGTCCAGCCAGTTGAATAAAGTTTCACGAACGCGGTCGGGTGTCGGACGCAAGCCTTCCGCATCGACCACAGCCAAGGGTGTACGCTTCCACTGCCCGCCGATGATGCGTACCTGCCGGGGCGGCACAGAGCGGCGGTTCATGGCTTGCGTGTTTGTGATGGTTTTATTTTTCCGGACCAACGACCACCGTCACCATTTTGTCCATCGCCAACTTGCGCGCGAAGGCGCCACGAATATCGGCCACGGTGAGCTTGCTGACCTGCGCGGTCCAGGTATCCAGATAATCGAGCGGCAACTGGTGGTAAGCGATCATCGCAAGGTTGTCGAGTATCTTTCGGTTGTTGTCGATACGCAGCGGAAAACCACCGATCAGATTGTCCTTGGCGGCTTTCAATTCAGCATCCGTCGGTCCATCACGAAGAAATTTCGCAATCGTGTCGCGTACGACTTTCAGCGCCTCATCGGCCTGATCCTTGCGTGTCTGCAGGCCCGCCTGATACGGCCCAGCTTGTGCCATCGGGCTGAAATAACTGTAGGAGCTGTAGGCCAATCCGCGCTGCTCGCGCACCTCGCGCGAAATGCGCGACACAAAACCGCCGCCGCCCAGGATGTAATTACCGACCGTCAGCGCGAAGAAATCAGGATCACCGCGCGACAGTGCCGGCATGCCGATCAGAATATGCGCCTGTGATGCGGGGTGCGGGATGCGCTGCTCCGTCCCGGCGGAAGGCGCCACCTGAGGCACAGCACTCAGTGGCTCGCCTTGCGGTAAACGGCGCGTCAGTTCGTTCGCGATCGCATCCGCCTGCTCGCGACTGATATCGCCAATGAGAGAGACGATCGCCCGGTTGGCGACGTAGTGACGACGGTGAAATGCCAGCAAATCATCGCGCGTGATCGATTCCACCGTGTCCACCGTAGCCTCGGTACCGTAAGGATGATTGCCATAAGCCAGCCGCCAGAACGATTTGTCGGCGATGTATTCTGGTTTGGTCAGCGATTCCCTGATCGAGGCGATGGTGCGTGCCTTGTCGCGTGCTAGCAGGGACTCGGGCATGCTCGGGTGCGCCAGCAAACGAGCGAGCAGACGAACAGACTGTTCACGCTCGGCCGCAGACGACAGCGTGCGCACGCCCATGCCTGCGCGGTCAACACCGGGACCACCGCCACGCTGTGCAGCGACATCCGCCAGCGCATCAGAAATTGCTGCTTCTGTCAGTTCCGGTTCATTAGCTCCCTCCGGCAGCGTCGCTGCGCGAATGCCGCGCGCCAGCATGCCATTCGTCAGAGAAGCCGTGCCTGCCTTGCCGGCTGGATCGCGGCGACTGCCCGCATCGAAGTCGACGTTGACATCAAGAATAGGAATCGTGTGGTTCTCGACGAAGTACACGCGCGCGCCATTGGACAAGGTCCAATGCTGGATATTGAGCGCTGCCTGCGCGCTGCCGGCGAGAAGGAAAAGGCCTAGCAGCCACCATTTTTTCAGCATGAGATTACTCCGCTAACAGATTCTGTGAACGACTCAATGACGCAGACCGCTGGCGGCCGGCTTGCGCTCTGCCTGTGCAGACATGGGCAAGGGCTGGAGCGTCGCGATCGTCAGCTGTTCATCCGAAAAATATTTTTGCGCGACCGACTTCACCTGCTCCGGCGTGACCGCTCCCAATTTCTCGATAATGCGATCAATCTGACGGAAAGAAATACCGGCCATCTCCATCGAGCCTATTTCCATGGCCTGACCGAAAACGGAGTCGCGTTTGTACACCTGACTGGCGATGAGTTGGGATTTCACCCGGCGCAGCTCTTCCGGCGACACGCCATCACTGGCGATACGTGCCAGCTCGGCACGCAGTGCCTGCTCCAACTGTCCGACGGTCGTGTCTTTGGCGGGCACACCGGAGAGCGTGAACATCACCGGACCACGCGCGACCGGCTCGAAACTCGCGTCGACTGAATTGGCCACGCGGTCGGTGCGCACCAGCTTCGCCGGCAGACGTGCATTGTCATAGCCATCGAGCACGGCAGCCAGCACATCCAGCGCGTGCACATCGTCATCTTTCTCGACGTCGCGCAGATTTGGCATCTTCCATGCCATGACCAGATAGGGATTTTCTGCCGGCGCCCTGACCACTACCTGCTTGGTGCCGGACTGCAGCGGCTCGGCCTGGGGCTTGGTCTTGGGCAGTGTCTTTGGCGGTATCTTGCCGAAGTATTTGTCTGCCAGATCTCGCACGCGTTGCGCATCGACATCGCCGGTGACGACCATCGTCGCGTTATTCGGCGCGTACCAGCGCCGGTACCAATCCAATGCATCTGCGGCAGTCATGTTCTGCAAGTCATTCATCCAGCCAACGACCGGGTTGCGGTAAGGACTGGCGACAAACGCTGTCGCATACAGCGCCTCGTACAGCAGGGACAGTGGCTGATCCTCCGTGCGCAGCCGACGCTCTTCCATCACGACACGGATTTCTTTCGCGAACTCATCTTTATCCATCGTGAGGTTCTGCATTCTGTCGGCTTCCAGTGCCATCACCTGTTCCAGCCGGGATTTCTCGACCTGTTGGTAGTAGGCCGTGTAATCCTTGCCGGTGAATGCATTATCGCGACCGCCCAGTGCAGCGACCTTGGCGCTGAACTCGCCGGGCTTGAGGGTCTTGGTGCCTTTGAACATCATGTGCTCGAGCACATGCGCGACCCCAGTGCTGCCGTTCTGCTCGTCCATCGCGCCTGCTCGGTACCAGACCATGTGAGCGACGGTCGGTGCACGATGATCTTCTTGCACAATGATACGCATGCCATTGCCCAGCCTGAACTCCTGAGCGGTCGCAGCCGCGTTCGCGGAAACGGGAGCCAAGGCGAGATTGAAAAAACTGGCCAGCACCAGCCACCCAAGGCGGAAATTCATGGTCTTTGCTCTGCTAGAATAGATAGTCATTGGTGTCGGTCATTCCTGACAGGCTGCCCCGACGGCGAGCGCCGATTGTAGCCTTTCCTATTTTTCTCCGCAGTGCATCACTTCAAGGCCTGATGTTTAGTTTTTTCAAGAAAAAGCCGCAGGACACTGCCCCCACAGCAACGACATCACCTACCGAGCAGCAGGTCGCTCAGTCTGCATCGCCGCCGGCAACGCCCTCACCACCTGCCGAACGTAAAAAATCCTGGCTCAACAAACTCAAGACCGGTCTCTCGCGCACCTCCTCCGGGATCGCGACGCTCTTCACAGGCACGCGCATCGATGACGCGCTCTACGATGAGCTTGAATCCGCATTGCTGATGGCCGACGCCGGCGTTCAAGCGACGCAGGAGCTACTCGACGCCCTCAAGAAAAAAATCCGTACTGACAATCTCACCGAGGCACCGCAAGTCAAGCTTGCGTTGCGCGAGCTATTGATCAGCCTGCTGTCGCCACTGGAAAAACCGCTGGTTCTGGGCAAAGAGCAACCACTGGTAATGATGATTGCGGGCGTGAATGGCGCTGGCAAGACGACCACGATAGGCAAGCTTGCCAAGCACATGCAGGCCAACCAGCAAAAAGTGTTGCTGGCGGCGGGCGATACTTTTCGTGCGGCGGCACGTGAGCAACTCACTGTCTGGGGTGAGCGCAATGAAGTTGCCGTGATCGCGCAGGAATCCGGCGATCCCGCGGCCGTGGCTTTCGACGCCGTTCAGGCTGGCAAGGCCCGCGGCATGGATGTGGTTATGATCGATACCGCAGGACGCTTGCCGACCCAGCTGCACCTGATGGATGAACTGAAAAAAATCCAACGCGTGATCGGCAAAGGGATGGCGTCTGCGCCGCATGAAGTACTACTCGTCATTGATGGCAACACAGGCCAGAATGCGCTCGCGCAAGTCAGAGCGTTCAACGATGCACTGACACTGACTGGCCTGATCGTGACCAAGCTTGATGGCACCGCGAAAGGCGGCGTGCTCGCAGCAATCGCCAAGCAATGTCCTGTACCCGTGTATTTCATCGGCATAGGCGAAGGCATTGATGATTTGCAGCCTTTCCTTGCGAGCGAGTTTGTCGATGCGCTGCTGGGCTGATACCAAGTTTTCGAAAGACGGCGAATGGCCATCATCTCTTTTTCTCACGTCTCCAAAAAATATCCGGGCGATATCACTGCACTGTCCGAGCTGTCGCTGGACATTCGCGAGGGCGAGCTGATTTTTCTCGCGGGCCCGTCAGGCGCCGGCAAGTCGACCCTGCTGAAGCTGATCGCTGGCATCGAGCGCCCCAGCGGCGGCACGCTGCAGGTCTGCGGACAAGACATGCGCAAGGTCAATCGCACGACGCTGCCCTTCCTGCGCCGCAAGCTGGGCCTGATCTTGCAACAGCACCGGCTGCTGAATGATCGCGATGTCCTTGCCAACGTGATGATGCCGCTGATGGTGAGTGGCGCTGATCTGCGTGAAGCGACTCAGCGCGCCCAAGTGGCGCTGGAGCGCGTCGGGCTCGGCGACAAAGCGCGTGCGCTGCCGATGACGCTCTCGGGGGGTGAACAGCAACGCGTATCGATTGCACGCGCCGTCGTTCACAAGCCGCGCATCATTCTGGCCGATGAACCGACCGCCAACCTCGACCGTGACAGCGGCAGGCTGGTGACGGAGATGCTGGCCGCATTCAATGCGGCGGGTGTCACTTGTGTGATTTCCACTCACGATGAACGCCTGCTGCAAGGTGCCGACCGCGTGGTCCAGCTCTCGCATGGACGAATGATCGCGGTGCAATCCGCCGGCAGCGAGGTGGGCGTATGAACTGGCTGCGTGAACACCACCTCGCCCTGCGCTCTGCACTCGCGCGCCTGCGTGCTGCCCCTGGCAGCTTTGCGTTCAATGTGTTGGTGATTGCACTGGCGCTGATATTGCCGCTGGCTGGCCTGACCCTGCTTGACAATCTGCGCCCGGTGTCACACGAACTCTCGGTCGAGCCGGAGATCAGCGTGTTCCTGTCCACCGAGGCGACGCGCGAGCGTGCGCAAGCGATGGGCGACGAGTTGCACGCAGCCGCGAGGTCAGCCGGTCTTGCGGTGAAGCTGGAGTTTATCCCGCGTGAGAAGGCGCTGGATGGGCTGAAAGCCCGCGCGGGTCTGAACGAGGTGGTAACCGCGCTGGGGACCAATCCGTTACCCGATGCCTATGTCGTCAGGCTGGCGAGCAGGGGCGATCCGGCAGCCAGCAAGCGCTTCGAGCAACTGGCCGAGAGCTATCGTCGACTGGCAGCAGTCGAGACCGTGCAGCTGGATGCAGCCTGGGTCAGGCGCCTGGCGGCGCTGATGCAGCTGGCCGAGATCGCGCTCTGGTTGCTAGCGGCTGCGCTGGCCGGGGTCGTGCTGGCGGTGGTCTTCAACACCATCCGGCTGCAGGTGATCACGCAGACGGAGGAAATCGCGGTAGCGCGACTGCTGGGCGCGACCGACAGTTTTGTCTGCCGGCCCTTCTATTACATGGGTGGGCTGCTGGGTCTGTGCGCTGGCGCGCTCGCGCTCGCGGGCGTGCTCGGCGCACTGGCGCTGCTCAATGCGCCGGTCGGTGAACTCGCCAGACTGTATGGCTCCAGCTTCCGGCTGGTGCCGCTGGATGCACGCTCAACTGCCGTACTCCTGTTGGCAAGCACCGGATTGGGAGTCACCGGCGCCCTGTTGTCACTTTGGCAGGCGTTGCGCCGGGTCAGCTAAAGAGTTTTTCAAACTGATATCTTTCTTGCGGCTAAACTGCCCGCACCCTTCGGCATATCCTGAGATTGCGTCAGCTCTGAGCCATTAGCACTCGGCCGCAGAGAGTGCTAACATTGGTGTTATACGGGTAAGGTCAGCTTGTCAGAGCGCCACGCCCGGACCGTCCAATCCAGGAGAATTCATGACCGCTATGTCTGCTTCGTCAGCCCTCGTGCCGACCGGGCCTCAGTCGCTGGCGCTCGGTTTCCCGGCCAGCCTCGGCAATATTGATGCCTACATCTCCGCAGTGAATCGTCTTCCGATGCTCTCGCAAGAGGAAGAGGCTAGCCTCGCGCGCAAGCTGCGCAATCAGAATGACCTCGCCGCAGCGCAATCCCTGATCATGTCGCACCTGCGTCTGGTGGTGTCGATCGCGCGCGGCTACCTGGGCTATGGGCTTCCGCATGCCGACCTGATCCAGGAAGGCAATATCGGCCTGATGAAGGCCGTCAAGCGCTTCGATCCCGAGCAAGGCGTGCGCCTGGTGTCTTATGCGATTCACTGGATCAAAGCCGAGATTCATGAATACATCTTGCGTAACTGGCGCATGGTGAAACTCGCCACCACAAAAGCGCAACGCAAGCTGTTCTTCAACCTGCGGAGCCACAAGAGCGGGCTGGATGCAATGACGCCTGATCAAGTGGATGCGCTTGCACAGACACTGAATGTGAAGCGTGAAGAAGTGATCGAGATGGAAACCCGGATGGCGGGACGCGATATCGCGCTCGAAGCGCCGACGGATGATGATGAAGATCACTACGCACCGATCGCCTATCTATCGTCGGAGCACTCTGAACCGGCGAAGATGCTGGAGGCCCGCGAGTACGATCGTCTGCAATCCGAAGGCCTTGAGGCTGCGCTGTCGTCACTCGATGATCGCTCGCGCCGCATCGTCGAGGCGCGCTGGCTGGCGAACGATGATGGCTCGGGCGCGACGCTGCATGAGCTCGCTGCCGAGTTCGGCGTGTCCGCCGAACGCATACGCCAGATCGAGGTCGCGGCAATGAAAAAGATGAAAGCAGCGCTGGCCGAGTACGCGTAAACATCAACGCCGGCAGTACTCGCGACAAGGGCCCTGTCGGGCCCTTGTGCTTTATGTGCTTCTAGATGCGCTCGCGGATCGCTATCAACTTGTCGTCACGCACCCGCCAGCAATTGCCTGAGATCTTTCAGCAGGGCGTCGTCTGGCTGGCCATGGCGAACGAACAAACGAATCCGGCCCTGCGCATCAAATACATAGCTGCCCGCCGTGTGATCAATGGTGTAGCTCTTGCCATCCTTGCCCGGCACTTTTTGTGCGAACACCTTGAAGTCTTTCGCAACCTTGTCGATCGTGGCCTGATCACCGGTAAGACCCAGGAAGGATGGATGGAAGGCCGGCACAAAACTGGCCAGCAGTTCAGGGGTATCACGTTCAGGGTCGAGTGTGATGAACACGACCTGCAAACGTTCTGATTCCGGCCCCAGCGCTTTCATGATGCCGGCCATCTCGGCCAGTGTGGTGGGGCAGACATCCGGGCAGTGCGTGAAACCAAAAAACACGAAGACTAGCTTGCCGCGAAACTCTTCAAGCGTTCGCCGCTGACCATTCTGGTCCGTCAGCGCGAAGCCTTTCGCATACTCCAGTCCGGTAACGTCGGTGTTGTTAAACGAAACCTTCGGTTTTTGCGCCTGATCGCAAGCGCTCAGCGACAACAAAAACGCCAGTACGCTGGCCAGCACGATCAGAAGTCGGCGCATGGACATCAATAAGGAAGGTAATGGTCGATCAGCAACGCCGCGAACAGCAGCGATAGGTAGATGATCGAATAGGCAAAGGCTTTGCGAGCGACGAGATCGTTGTAATGCTTCCAGATGCGCCATGCGTACCAAAGGAAGATCGCACCCAGCACGACCGCGCTGACCAGATACAGAATGCCGCTCATTCGTACCGCGAATGGCAGCATCGAGGTGGCGAACAGCACAATGGTGTACAGCCAGATATGAAAGCGCGTGAATTCCATGCCATGCGTGATAGGCAGCATGGGCAGGCCTGACTTCGCATAATCATCGCGCCGGTACAGGGCGAGCGCCCAGAAATGCGGTGGTGTCCAGACAAAGATGATCAGTACCAGTATCCATGCCTGCATCGGCACATCATTGGCGATCGCGGCCCAGCCTAGTGCGGGGGGCATCGCGCCAGACAAACCACCGATCACGATGTTCTGCGGCGTCGCTGGTTTCAGGATCATGGTGTAGATCACGGCATAGCCAACGAAAGTGGCAAAGGTCAGCCACATCGTCAGCGGATTGACCAGGTTGTACAACACCCACATGCCGGCACCGCCGATCACGCCGGAGAACAGCAGTGTCTGCGGCACGGTGATCTCGCCGCGCGCGAGCGGACGGCGTGCGGTACGCGCCATGCGCGAATCGATTTCTCGTTCAACCAGACAATTCACCGCGAACGCTGCACCCGCCAGAAGCCAGATGCCGATGGTGGCTGAGATCAGCACGGACCAATCGGGCAGGCCGGGGGTGGCGAGGAACATACCGATGACTGCGCAGAACACCGCCAGCTGTGTGACACGCGGCTTGGTCAGCGCCCAATACTGAGCGATGCGATTGGGCTGGACGGTCAGTGTCGTCATGGGGGTGAGTTTTCAGGCGGGCGACAGGCCAGGACGAGGAACAATGGCGACGCTCTCGGCTGACAGGGTGACTCGATAGTTTAGCATGGCGAGCAGCAGCAACAGGAGCGCGGCACCGGCGTTATGCAGTACTGCCAGAGTCAGCGGCCAGTCGAGCATCACGGTGGCAATACCGATGCAGAACTGCGCCAGCAGCGCCCAGGACAACGCGCGCGCGAGCGTCCGCATTCCCTCCATCCGGAGCGACTTGTGAGCGACCCAGGCAATCACGCCAACAGCAACTAGCGCGAATGCACGGTGCGCCCAGTGAATTGCCACCAACGCGTCGAAAGGCAGGTAGTCGCCGGCAGCAGTCATACCCAAATGGCGCCAGAGGGTGAAGCCATGTTCGACATCCATGTCAGGCACCAGCGCCCCCTGACACAGGGGGAAGCCGCCACAGGCCAGTGCCGCGTAATTGGTACTCACCCAACCGCCGAGCGCAATCTGCATGAGCAGCACGACCACCGCGATCATGCCTGGCCAGCGCAGTGACGCTGCTTCAGGAGCGATCACTGGTTGAGCACTTTGTCGCATGGCATGCCATGTCAGCAATCCCAGCAGAGACATCCCCAGCAGCAGATGAATGGTTACGATGATAGGCTGCAGCTTCAGGGTAACGGTCCATGCGCCGAATGCGCCCTGCACGCAAACAAATACCAGCAGTAGCATCGGCAGGCGCGGCGAGTAGCGCGGTGCTCCGGTGCGCTTCCACAGTCGCCACGCGATGATCAGCGAGGCAATGATCAGCACACCGACACCCATCGCCAGATAGCGATGGATCATTTCTATCCACGCCTTGACCACAGTCACCGGGCCGGTAGGCATCAGAGTCTCGGCGGCGCGTATCTCTTCATGGGCGAGGAAAGGATTCGCCTCGCCATAGCAGCCAGGCCAGTCGGGGCAGCCCAGGCCAGAATCGGTAAGCCGTGTAAAGGCACCGAAGACAATCAAATCAAAAGTGAAAAACACCATCACCCACGCAAGCTTGCGAAAGCGATCGGCGCCACGAGACAGATAAACGAGCGTGGCGGGTATCAACGCCACCAGCAAGCCCTTCAAGGCCAGTGCGAACAACATGATCAGCCGATGCCCGACGCCCTCAGCAGGCGGGTCAGGTCTTTTTTGATCTTGTTGGCGTCAGGGTCTTTCGGGAACCGCATCATCAGGTTACCCAGGGGATCGATCATGTAGAGATGATCGCTGGCTTTGGTCGCTTCAGCGCCTTCAAGCACGGGCAGCCAGGCCGCAAGCTTTTGCGGATCAACGCGCATGAAGTGCGTACCGTCGTATTGCTTCATCAGGCTGATGTCTAGTGGCGCATCGTCGGTTACCAGCCACACGCGTTCGACACGATCCATCTCCTTGCCCTGAGTGAGCCGCAGCTGTCGCATGTAGTACAGCTTCTGCTGGCAAGCCGCCTCGCAGCTCGCACCATCGACCTGGAGCAATATCCACTTTCCACGCAGCTGCGCCAGCGAAGCTGGCTGGCCCTCCAGATCCACGCTGGCCAGATCCGGTATCGGGTACGCTCGCGGATCGATCAGGTCGCCGTAATTGGTACGAGCCTGCGGTTTGATCACATAGTAGGTGAGATAGGACAGGATCACGGGAGCCGCACAGGCGGCGATCACGAGGAACAGGGCCCAGTAAGTCTTTTTTTTCACCTCGGTGGGTGAAAGGCTGTCACTTGCTTGCACGTCGGAATCCGGTCACAAGAAAAAAAATCAGCGCTGCCGCAGACAGTGCATACCATTGAAATGCATACCCTTTGTGGGTATCGATACCTGTCGATGGCAACGGCCAGTCGCGCACCAGTCCGTCGCCGGTGTCGCTCGTCTGTTCGATTATAAAAGTATGCAGGGGTAGCTTGCTGGCGCGAATAAAATCGGCGACCTCGGCATTCTGAACGATAGCGCCTGGCCTGAGCCCGCCAGGCTCGCCCAGTTGCATCAGCTTGCCCGCAGAGTGCCGAACCTTGCCTTCGATATGCACAGGCGATGACGGCAGCGCGATCTCGGGTAGCCGGGTCGGATCACGCGCATCGCGCGGAAACCAGCCGCGCAAGACCAGGACCGCCTGCGGGCTGTCAACGAGCTTGAGTGGCATGAGCAGGTAAAAGCCGCTCTTGCCATGCAGAGGGCGATTGTCCAGATAGACGGCCCATTCCTTGACAAACTCACCCTCGGCTGTCACGCGGCGGAACTCCTCAGGCAGCTCCCCCGGCTTTACTACGCTGGCATGTAATGGGTCAAAGCCTGCGCGGCCGATCATCTCCTGCTGCAGAACGCCCTTTTCTTCGGCGCGTCGCATCTGCCAGTTGCCCAGCGAAACGCCGATGGCGCACACGACGACCGTGGCCAACAGTGGAACCCAACGCAGACGAAAGTGCATTCGCATTAGAATAGAGTCTTTACTCGCTAGTCATGCACCAGAGAAGGCTTTGCTGGCGCTTGGTGCAGCGTCTCACGCAGCCCATCATGAAAACTGTCGTCGGTATTGCCTTCATCCTGATCATTGCCAGCCTCGGCTCTGCGCTGGTCTTCCTGATGCGTGACAAGGGCCGCAGTAACCGTACCGTGCAGGCTCTGGCGCTCCGCGTCGGATTTTCAGTGCTGCTGTTTGTGCTGATCCTGGTGGCGCATCGCCTCGGCTGGATACAGCCGACCGGCATCGCGTATTGAGTCAGGTTTTCAGCATACCCGAATGTCTTTAGATCCGATCCAGTAAAAAAGCCGCACACCAGTGCGGCTTTTTTGTTTGTTCCGTGACAGCTTACATCCAGTACACGATAACGTAGAGGCCCAGCCAGACCACGTCAACAAAGTGCCAGTACCATGCCGCGCCTTCGAACGCAAAATGATGATCCGGCGTAAAGTGCCCTTTCATCACGCGATACAGCACGACTGACAACATGATCGCACCCATGGTCACATGAAAGCCATGAAAACCGGTCAGCATGAAGAAGGTCGAACCGTAGATGCCGGAAGTTAGCTTCAGGTTCAGATCTTGGTAAGCATGCGCATACTCGTAGGCCTGGCACCCGAGGAAGACTGCGCCAAGCACCACGGTGATGAACAGCCACAGCGCGGTCTTGCTACGATCACCTGCGCGTAGCGCATGATGCGAGATCGTCAGCGTCACACCCGAGGTCAGCAGCAGCGCCGTGTTGATGGTCGGGATCCAGAACGGGCCCATGGTCTGGAACTTTTCGATCGTGCCCGCCGGGCCAGTATTACCCCAATTGGCAGAGAAATCCGGCCACAGAATCTTGTGATCGAGATCTGCCAGCCAGGGCATGGAAATCGCACGAGCGTAGAACAACGCGCCAAAGAATGCGCCAAAGAACATGACCTCGGAGAAGATGAACCAGCTCATGCTCCAGCGGTACGAGGTGTCGATACGCGCGTTGTAGAGTCCACTTTCGGATTCGGCGATCGCGTCGCCGAACCAGTAATAAAGGACCACCAGCGCCAAAATAATGCCAAGGATATTGACTGGCTTGCCCCAGCCCACGCCGTTGACCCATGCGGATGCACCCGCCATCGTCACCAGCAAGGCGGCGCCCATCAGCACCGGCCATTTGGAGGGACTGGGTACAAAATAATACGGCGCTTGACCATGTTGAGTGCTCATCGACTTCCCCTGATTACAGTGTTCAAAATTGTGTTACCCGCGATGAAGATACGGCGTGATTGTTAACACTTATGCCGCCACCACTAACTTTACGACCATCAGCAACCCCAGCACGAACAGCGCGGCTGCGATGATGCCCGCGACGATGACATGCACCGGATTGAGGTTTTGCACGTCGTCATCGTAGTCGCTTTTCTTTCTCACACCGAAGAAAGACCAGAGCACCGCCCTGACCGTGGCGCCGAACGACATCTTGCGCTGCACGGCTTCCTTCAGCTCAATCATCAACCTGCTCCCATCAATTCGACTTACCCTTCAGCCCCACCTCGAAAAAAGTGTATGACAGGGTGATCGTCTCTACATTTTTTGGCAGCGCCGGATCGATGTAAAAGCTCACAGGCATCTGCCGCGACTCTTTCGGGCCCAGTGTTTGCTGCTTGAAACAAAAGCACTCGAGCTTGCGGAAGAACTGTCCTGCTTCTGTAGGCGCATAGCTCGGTATGGCCTGAGCCTCCATCGCCCTGTCCTGCGTATTCACTACTTCATAGACCACTTGTGCCATCTCGCCCGGATGCACCTGCAGACTGGCCACGACGGGCTTGAACCGCCAAGGACCCGTCGTGTTCGCATCAAACTCCACCGTGATCGAGCGACTGGTGTCCACCTGAGTATTCGCCGGCCTCACATCCACCGTTTCCTGCACTGCGAGCACATTGATGCCAGTGATCTCGCAGATTTTCTTGTACAGCGGTACCAGCGAATAGCCGAAGCCGAACATCAACACCGCGACCATGATCAGCTTGCCGAGCATCCGCGTATTGCGCCTCTGCTTGCGCTGGCCGGCACTCTGCTCCTGCGTGTCCATGTGCTTTAGCGCAGCAGCGTGTGCTTGACGATCACACCAATGAAAAACGCCACCGCCACCGACAACAGAATCAGCGCAGTGCGCAGATTGCCAGGCTTGTTCTGATCAGACATCTGAACCTTTGCTTCGGGTCATGCTACGAGGCAGGCTGACGGTTCACGTCAGCCTGCCCATGGATTACCTACCCCGGAATTACTTGACCGTCGGCGGTGTCTCGAAGGTATGGAACGGTGCCGGGCTGGGCACGGTCCACTCAAGACCCTCGGCACCATCCCAAGGCTTGGCCGCAGCCTTCTCGCCACCGCGGATGGAAGGCAGCACGACGAAGAACAGGAAGTACGCCTGCGACAAACCGAAACCGAACGCACCGATCGACGCGATCATGTTGAAGTCAGTGAACTGCGCTGCGTAGTCAGCATAGCGACGCGGCATGCCAGCCAGACCCAGGAAGTGCATCGGGAAGAACGTGACATTGAACGTGATCAGCGAAGCCCAGAAATGGATCTGGCCACGGGTCTCGTTGTACATGAAACCCGTCCACTTTGGCGCCCAGTAGTAAAAGCCTGCGAACAGCGCAAACAGCGAGCCCGCCACCAGCACGTAGTGGAAATGCGCGACCACGTAATAGGTGTCCTGAAGCTGAATGTCAACTGGCGTGATCGCACAGATCAGACCGGTGAAACCACCCATCGTGAACACAAAGATGAAACCGATTGCCCACAGCATCGGTGTCTCGAACGTCATCGAGCCCTTCCACATCGTCGCGATCCAGTTAAATACTTTCACGCCGGTAGGAACGGCGATCAACATCGTCGCGTACATGAAGAACAGCTGACTGGTCACCGGCATACCGGTAGCAAACATGTGATGCGCCCAGACGATGAACGACAGAATAGCGATCGATGACGTCGCGTATACCATCGAGCTGTAGCCGAACAGCGGCTTGCGGGCAAAGGCCGGGATGATCTGCGACACGATACCAAATGCCGGCAGAATCATGATGTAAACCTCGGGATGGCCGAAGAACCAGAAGATGTGCTGATACATCACCGGATCGCCGCCACCTGCTGCATTGAAGAATGAAGTGCCAAAGTGGCGGTCAGTCAGCGTCATGGTGATCGCGCCGGCCAGAACCGGCATCACGGCGATCAGCAGGTAGGCAGTGATCAGCCAGGTCCAGACGAACATCGGCATCTTCATCAGCGTCATGCCGGGAGCGCGCATGTTCAGGATGGTGGTGATGATGTTGATCGAGCCCATGATCGACGACGCACCCATGATGTGCATCGCGAAAATGCCCATGTCCATGCCGATGCCCATTTGCGTGGTCAGCGGTGCGTAGAGCGTCCAGCCCGCAGCCGTTGCGCCGCCGGGAACCAGGAAGGAGGCCACCAGCAAGATCGCCGCCGGCGGCAGCAACCAGAACGAGAAGTTGTTCATGCGCGCGAAAGCCATATCGGCGGCGCCAATCTGCAACGGAATCATCCAGTTTGCGAAACCAACGAAAGCCGGCATGATCGCGCCGAACACCATGATCAGGCCGTGCATGGTAGTCAGCTGGTTGAAGAACTCCGGCTGAAACAGCTGCAGACCGGGCTTGAACAGCTCGGCGCGAATACCCAGCGCCAACAGACCGCCCGTCAGCAGCATCACGAATGAGAACCACAGGTACAGCGTGCCGATATCCTTGTGATTGGTCGCGTACAGCCAACGACGCCAGCCGTGCGGATGGTGATCGTCGTGGTCGTGGGCGTGGTCGTCAGCGTGACCGTGTGCGTGATCAAGGGTTGTGCTCATGAGATTCTCCTGATTTCTCGATTACTTGCGCGCAGCCAGAACTTCGGCGGGCTGAACAATGTTGTCGGATGCCTTGTTCGACCAGGTGTTACGGGTGTAGGTAATGACTGCTGCGATCTCGGTGTCGGACAGCGTGGCCTTCCAGCCCGGCATGCCGTTCTTGCCGTTCAGCAGAATGCCGATCTGGCCGTCCTGAGGACCGTTAACCATCTGCGAGCCGTCCAGTGCAGGGAATGCACCGGGAACACCCTTGCCATTGGCTTGGTGGCATGCCACGCAATTGGCTGCGTACACTTTCTCGCCTCGCGCCGAGAGATCGGCCACGGTCCAGGTCTTGTTCGGGTCATCCGCGCTGGCTGCCATCGCCTTCTTCTGCTCACCCACCCACTTTGCGTAATCTTCCTCGCTGACCACATTCACCACGATGGGCATGAACGCATGTTCTTTGCCGCACAGCTCGTAGCAGTTGCCTCGGTAAGTACCGATCTTCTCGGCCTTGAACCAAGTGTCTCGGACAAAACCTGGGATCGCATCCTGCTTCACGCTGAAGGCGGGCACGCCCCATGCGTGGATCACGTCATTTGCGGTAGTGACGATGCGGATCTTCTTGTTGACCGGAACGACCAAGGGGTGGTCGACTTCGAGCAAATAGTTGTCGCCTTTGGGGGCCAGATTCTGGATCTGATCGCGCGGGGTAGACAATGCGGACAAGAAAGCGATGCCCTCGCCTTCGCCCTTCAGATAATCGTAGCCCCACTTCCACTGCATGCCCGTGGCTTTGATCGTGATGTCGGCGTTCGACGTGTCTTTCATTGCGACCACGGTCTTGGTGGCGGGCAGCGCCATCAGGACGACGATCACGAAGGGGACCACGGTCCAGGCGATCTCGACGGTGGTGCTCTCATGAAAGCTGGCTGCCTTGTGACCCAGCGATTGGCGATGCTTGAGGATGGAATAGAACATCACGCCGAACACGGCGATGAAGATGGCGACGCAGATGACGATCATCCAGATGTGCAGCTCGTACACGTCAGCCGCGACAGAGGTCACCGGTTGCTGGAAGTTCAGCTGGCGAACAGCCGGACCGCCGACCATGTCATTGACCGCCAACACTGAGCCGGACACTAGCGTCCCGGCTGCAGCCATGAGCGAGAAGAGTAGGCGCTTCGCGTGTTTCATATAGTCCTCAAAAGCCTGATTGAAATGCAGTTCTCTGATCATTGGTTCTGTACAACCGCCTGTGTAGCCAGCCGGTAGCCCGATAATTCACGGTTCAGCTCATGCGCGAATTCCTGTCGCTTGCGCTCGGTTAGGTATCTGCCAACCTCAACCCGTTCACCGTTGGCTTCGAGTCGGATCAGTCGCTGGCGAGGCTCTGGTATCGCGACCCGCGTGCGACGCGGATCAAAACGAAATGACAGATTTTGCTCTGCCTGCACCAGATCAACCCGCAGCTCTGCTTCGCTTAGCGAGATGCATTCCCTGTCCATCGCATGACGACCAAAATAAATGAAGGCCGCCGCCACCGCGCACATCTCCAGCATCGCAAACACCATCACCAGCCAAGCACCGTGCATCACGAAATATGCCGCGACAAGAAACGATGCCATGCACAGCGCCGCGTAGGCTTGAGCGAGCTGTTTCGGCGAAATCGAGCAATTTTTTTTCAAAACCCACTCGCGCGTCGCCATGTCACCACACCTTGACCCAAAAATGGGCTTGCAATTGAGCCAAATAAAGCTCCGGGAGTATAAGCGAAAAGAATAAGGCGGGCAAACCGATAGACCGCGGTTAAAGGCACGTAAACTCTACGGTTTTTTTTCACACGTAAAATTCTCTGCTCACCGTCGATGAAGGTGGACAATGCTTTCCCCGGCGAGGTTTTTTTTCGGCAGCGAACGGAAAGCATGCCCATAAACCACCTCTACAGACAGCGAAATTCGTCCATCTGCTGCCTTCTGCTCCTCCAGTGCCTGCTTGAGCGCCGAAAATCCTGTGCGGCCTGTCAACCCAGCTTTACGCTCCAGGAGCGGATTTCCCCCGAAAGATCTGACATCGGCGAGTAATTCATCGCTTGATGAATAAGTGATATTCAGCTTTTCCATATCCATGACCGGGTCAGCAAAACCCGCGTCGATCATCATGTCGCCGTAGTCATGAAGATCGACGAAGGGCAGCACGGCAGGCGCCAGGCCCGCCTCGGCATACGCGGTCCTGAGCTCGGCAAACGTGTCAGGACCAAACGCGCTGAACATCAGCAAGCCATCCGCGCGCAAGACCCGCGCCCATTCGCGCATGACCCGATGCGGCTGAGGGTGCCAGTGCAGCGCGAGATTGGACCACAGCATGTCCATACTGGACGCAGCGAGCGGCAGCCTGCCGAAATCGGCGCACGCCTGATGCGTCGCCTCCGCAACGCCCGAGCCTGCGCGCCAGCGGCGAAGCAATTTTTTCATACGCGATTCCGCCTGCTGGCTGCGGTGCCGCGACATCGCCAGCATGGCTATCGACGCATCCACGCCGAACAGCTCGGCCTGCGGGAAAGCCTGCTTCAGTGACATCAGATCGTCGCCCTCGCCACATCCCGCATCCAGCAAGCGGGAAGGATGGGTCTTGATCAGCGACAGTCGCTCGAACATTCGGCCCGATATCTCGCGACGCAAGAACTGAGAGCGTTCGCAGCGAGAGGGCGCGGAAAAAAGCTGACGCACCCGGCGCAGCGAGATAGGTGCGCTCGCCCGACTGCTGTCATCTTTGTCGGGTACTGGAGACATGAATCCGTCAACGCAAATGAAATAATGCTGCGCAGTGTAACGCAGCCGCTCAACCTCTCAGACCGGGTGCCTCTCGACACATCACAAACGCATACATGCCAAAGCATTTCAGCATCAAGCCACAGAGATGGCGCCCATGGGTAAATCCACTGGCTCGCGCAGTCTCACAACGAGTTCTGCCTTCTGATTGCCTGATGTGCGGCATGAGCCACTCCGCAGCGCTATGCAACGCCTGTATGAGTGACCTTGTGGGCGGCGACACATCGCGCTGTATCAGGTGCGGGCTGAAAATGATAAGCAGCGTCCACACCGATACCCTATGCGGTGCCTGTCGAAGCGAGCCGCCAGCATTTGACCAGACGATAGTCGTGGCAGACTACGCGCCGCCGATCGACTCGCTGGTGCAAGACCTGAAATTCCGCGCGCAACTGCCATTGGCGAGCGCGTTTGGGGGCTTATTGATCCGTGCTGCTGGCTCGTCGTTGCAAGCGGCGGATGTTCTGCTACCCGTACCACTATCGCACGATCGACTGGAACAACGCGGCTTCAATCAGGCGCTCGAAATAGCCCGGCCGCTTGCACGCGCATGGAACATGCCGCTGATCATCGATAGTTGCGTGCGCACCAGAAACACCCGCGCACAAGCAGAACTGCCTCTGGCGCAAAGGCGGGTTAACATGCGCGGCGCATTCGCGGTACGAGATCGCCGCGTCATCGAAAATCAGCATGTCGTGATCGTCGATGATGTGATGACCACCGGGCATACTTTGCAAGAACTGGGCGCTTGCCTGAAGCGACATGGCGCTGCTCGTATCAGTAATCTGGTGCTGACGCGAACGCCGACACGCTGAATCTTGCGGGGTGCGTGATTCAATCAGCGATTTTTGGATGGAGAATTCATGTTTCATGTCGTACTGGTGGAGCCAGAAATTCCGCCGAATACTGGCAATGTCATCAGGCTATGCGCGAACACTGGCGCTCAGCTGCACCTTGTCGAACCACTGGGATTCCCGCTCGAAGATGCGCGCCTGCGTCGCGCCGGTCTGGACTACCATGAATACGCCGAGATGAAAGTCCACCCGAACTGGGACAGCTTCCTGCACAGCACCCAACCGGATCCCGCGCGGCTGTTTGCATTCACCACGCACGGCTCGGCGCTGTTCGCGACCATGAAATTCTTGCCCGGTGATGTGTTCGTGTTCGGCTCCGAAACCAAAGGACTGGACACGGCACTCCGAGAATCTTTCCCGCAAAATCAGCGGATCAGATTACCCATGCGCCCTGACAATCGCAGCCTGAATCTGTCGAATGCCGTAGCGATTACTGTCTTCGAGGCGTGGCGCCAACATGGATTCGCGGGCGGATCTTGAGTTAGCTGCAGTTTTATAATCTCGTGCAGTGAAACCCATTTTCAAAGCAATAGAAAAGGACATCGTCATGCTGAAACGAATCGCTCTGACCCTCATCTTGCTGTCGACAGTCACTGGAGAGGCGCTCGCTGCAGCGAAAAACCCGATCGTCATCAGCCAGGCACAAGCCCGCGCTTCGGTGGGCAAAATGCCCAATAGCGCCGCCTTCCTGCAGATAGAAAACCGGGGCAAAAATGATGACGCACTGCTATCTGCCTCCAGCCCTGCTGCCGAGCGCGTGGAGATTCATTCCATGAACAGGGAAGGCGATGTGATGAAGATGCGTGCCGTCGACAGCCTGGCGATCAAGGCCGGCGAAAAAATCGCGATGCAGTCTGGCCACGGCTATCACCTGATGCTGATGGGGCTGAAAAAGTCGCTGAAGGCCGGCGAGAAGATTCCGGTCACCCTGATTTTTCGAGACGCTGGCAAGATCCGGATCACCGCCGACGTGGTCGAGACTGGCGCGCCAGCCAAACCCGCCAACGGCATGCATGAGCATCACGATCACTGAATCAGCCCGCTGAGGCGGCGAACTGCGTACACAACATCATCGGCACAGTTTGCCCGACCCAGAGCGACCACCCAAGGCCGCGTCGCGCGCAAGACGCGCGACGCAATCCATCGGCATCGCTTTAGCTGAACATGGCCGGCGCGCTCGGTGCTGCGATCAGTGGCCGAGCGTTCAAGGGATTGGCGATGGTCGTGCTGATCGAGGGTATCGGATCTAGCGAGCGGACACCATCGGCATTCCACATTGCCTCGACGGGTGCCAATCCCGCCAAGCCCAGCGGTGTGGAAGTCGTCGAATCAGGGAGACCGCGCCAGCTTTGATCGGCACAACTCTCCAGGCCTTCGCGCAATTGCTCCCAGAGGATCTCCATCGCGATCAGATGACGGTCGTACCCCAGCGATTCCATCTTCCACTGGCTAAGACGCGTCTCCTTGAGTGAATTACCTGTGCCATACAGATCAATCTCTGCCGAACCATGCTCGGTAATAGCTGAACCATTCACCCACGCCTGATTGTCCTGGCCATAGACCTCCACGCGCTGCCCCCGGTCATGCGCCGTCAGATCGTTATCGCCCAGCATCGTGATCGTGTTGCTGCGACCGGATAAGTCCAACGCGGCCCCCTCGGCCATCATCAGCGAGCCACCCGTCATCTGTACCTGATTGCTCTGGCCAAACACACTGACCGTCGTGCCAGCAGCGCTGCCCTTGATGAGCAGCTCGTTGTCGCCTTCCATCACCACTTTGTCATTACGGCCAGTGAGCTGAAGCTCGGCCCCCGCCGCTAGACCGACGAGCGCATTGTTGATCGTTGCGATATTGTCCTCGCCCCAAACCATCAGCCTGCCGCCCGTGGCGGTTCCAGAGAGCGTGCTGTGCCCCTGCTGCGTGATGTCATTGTTGCGACCATTCACCGTCGCGCTGCTGTTCTCCTGTAAGGCGATATCCGAGTTGCCCAGATTGACGACTTCCTTCTGCCCGGTAATGACGACCCGGTTGTCTTTGGCACCGCCTGCCGCTTTCAGGGTATTGCCCGTGCCGCCCAGATCGACAAAGTCCTCACTGCCGATCGTGATCTGATTGCGGCTACCCTCGACCTCCATGCGAACCTGCCCCTTTTCCGCATTGATCGTGTTGGCGTCGCCATGGACCTCGATGAAGGACTCGCCCGTGCCGGTGTTCACCTTATTGCCAGTGCCATTCACCACGAAATGGGTCACGCCCGCATTGCCGTTCATCGTCGTGCCGCCACTGCCCACCAGTAGCGTCTGGCGAGAATTACCGGCGTTCAGCACATCCCCCTTGCCACCAATGAGCAGATTGATCCCACTCATCGATGCATTGACCGTCTGGGCCGCCTTGTCCGACAAGAGCTGTATCGTTCGGCCATCTGCGGTGCGCACCGTGGTGGCCTGATCGGAGAGGTAGATCGAGGTTGCCGATGCGCTCTCGCCAAAGTTGAACAAGACCTCGGCCATTTGACCGCTCGAATTGCCGCGCCGGTTGCTGATACCGAAGTAATTGACATGGGTGATCAGGTTGCCGTTGTCATAGACGTTTCTGGCGGAGAGATCTTTGACGCTCAGATAGGTGATGCCGAACTCCTCGAGCGTGTGCAATTCGCCTTTCTGGGTCAGCCCATCCACGTTAATGTCAGTCCACAGCCGTAGCTCCCTGAATGCTTTGTCGCGGTAATCGATCTTGCCGTTGCGCATAGTGTCTAGCTGGGCCAGTGCAGCAAACCCGGTGGCAGCCGTCGGGGAAGTCCTCTCCGAGAACATTTCGGAAGAGTCATCGATGACGCCATTGCGGTTGCGGTCGCGCACCAGAAACGCATGGTCGGGCGTGATCCAGCCAGTGCGCACCTTCTGACCATTGGCTGCCATGTCGAACATGACGGTCGAACCTTGCAGGTTGGTGGTATGGACCGAGCCGCCGCCCAGCTTCAGTACCAGCGGATCGATGTAGCTGCTTGACCAGTCGTAGGAGGAGAATCCTCCACCGTTCCACCATCCCTGATCGCCGTCAAAGCCATAATCGATAACATCGCTGTACACGAAGGTGCTGTTGTCGAGTCCGAGATCGACATCGGAGAGGCTGTATTCGTAGTCAGTGAGGTACTCGGACGGGATTGGGGGCAGGCTTGATGGCGTATCAAATTCCGGCAGCGGATAGACGGCATTCCATGGGCTGCCACTGCTCACTTCCGTGTTGGCTTCCATTACGGATTGCAGGTCATAAGCCGCCAGTGTGTTGTCGCCACCATAAAGCCACAGGTTCCTCAGGGACTTATCGGCAGTATCCCAGCGATAGGCTTGCAGCCGAATGGCCTCGGCCTCCGCAAACCAATTGTCGAGATCGTCGGCAACGGTGTCGGTCAGGCGGATGTTCAAATTGTCCAATACCGACGATGCTTGCGTGTGATGTTCATCGTGCAGGCCGTAATCTGTGCCGGGCAGATTGATGATGTGATCTGAGTTCTGAGGCGAGTAAGACGCATTGGCCAGATCAAGGAATCTATCCAGTTTGTCCAAGGTCGGCTTGCCAACAATGACGCCCTCTGCGTCAACCTCGCCGTCGGCTATATGGGTGACCTCAGAGATGCCATTGGCAGGATTGATGTTGATCTGCGTTTCTTCATAAATCTCGCCATAATTATCTTTGAACTGCTGCATTGCTCCGGTGACGCGCAACATGTGATCCAGCGTCACGGATTGCGCCTCATCCTCACGCGCGCAGCTAAAAACAAAATTGCCCTCGCTATCTTTCAGGCAGCTGTAGATCGTTCCATCGGTTTGCGTCAGCTCGGCAAGCGTCTGGTTTCTGGCGCTTGCGGCAAATTGTTTTCCCCACACCGCGATCTGTTGGGTAACATTCTGAAATACTGTTGACGGCGCATCATAAAAC
>JACCDH011095888.1_pt1 | contig 24982 bp, 18 predicted proteins | sample 7442481 | NCBI WGS metagenome assembly JACCDH01 (sample SAMN15323433, study PRJNA562643) | freshwater metagenome | isolation source: river surface water | place: USA:Blue River Watershed | collected 2017-08-15
GTGACCACCGGTCTCGGTTTGCCAGAAGGTGTCGACGATCGGGCAGCGACCGCCGCCCACGTGCTGGTGGTACCACTCCCATCCGGCAGGGTTGATCGGCTCGCCGACCGAACCCAACAAGCGCAAGCTAGAGAGGTTGAAGCTCTTAGGGTGCACGGCATCGTTGGCTTCAGCGGCTTTGATGAGTGAACGGATCGCTGTCGGTGCGGTGTAGAAGATCGAGACTTTGTGGTCTTGGATCATCTTCCAGAAGCGGCCAGCGTCTGGGTAAGTGGGCACGCCTTCGAACACGATTTCAGTGCCACCCAAAGCCAAGGGACCGTAGGTGATGTAGGTGTGACCTGTGACCCAACCGATGTCGGCGGTACACCAGAACACATCGTTGGCTTTCAAGTCGAACGTCCACTTGGTGGTCAATGCGGCGTGCAGCAAGTAACCGCCGGTGCTGTGTTGAACGCCTTTTGGCTTGCCAGTCGAGCCCGAGGTGTAGAGCAAGAACAAGGGGTGCTCAGCGCCCACCCATTCTGGTTCGCAGGTGGTGGCTTGTTTGTCAGCCAACTCGCCCAACCATTGGTCGCGGCCAGCGGTCATGGCAATGTCGCCACCTGTGCGCTTGACCACCAACACGTTTTTCACAGAGTCGCAACCGCCCATGGAGATGGCTTCGTCCACGATGGACTTCAAGGGCAGATGCTTGCCACCGCGCACTTGTTGGTCAGCGGTGATGATGGCCACAGCGCCTGTGTCTTCAATGCGGTCGCGCAAAGACTGAGCCGAGAAGCCGCCGAACACCACCGAGTGGGTCGCGCCAATACGGGCGCACGCTTGCATGGCAGCCACGCCTTCGATCGACATCGAGATGTAAATCATCACGCGGTCGCCTTTTTTCACACCCACTGACTTGAGTGCATTGGCGTATTGGCAAGTCTTGGCCAGCAATTGGCTGTACGTGGCTTTGGTCACTTCGCCGCCGTCGGCTTCGAAGATGATGGCGGTCTTGTCGCCCAAGCCTTTTTCGATGTTGCGGTCCAAGCAGTTGTAAGAGGCATTCAATGTGCCGTCTTCAAACCACTTGAAGAAAGGGGCGTTGCTCTCGTCGAGCACTTTGGTGAAGGGGGTCTTCCAGCTCAGCAACTCGCGTGCTTGCTCAGCCCAAAAGCCTTCGTAATCTGTTTCTGCTTTTTTGCACAAAGCTTCGTAAGCAGCCATGCCTGCCACATTGGCTTGCTTGACGAATTCAGCTGATGGTTGATAAATAGTGATGTCGCTCATGAACCGGTCTCCTCTTATATGGCGGTATCTGTCAAAACCCTGCGACTGTGAAACTGCGCTCTTACAAGGGTCTGACTTAGACAGTTCTGACAAACCCTTGGGTTTGCGTTAAATCAAATGAGCGAGTCACGCGCGATTTAATTTTGAGCATCGCTAGGCATGAGGTCGCTCAAACTCAGGTGAATCCCTAGGTGTAAATCAATGAACCGTCGTGCCGTGTCTTGCCAAGCGCCCAGCTCTGATTCGTAGTGCAACAGGCCGGGGTCGTCGAGTAAACCATCGTTGAAGTCCAGCGGGGTAGGAAAGCGCAGCTGGAAGAGTTCGTACTCGTTTTGGTAAAGCTTCGGCGCTTGTTTGGCGTTGTATGCAATCGCGCGCAATCGGCCTTGGTGGCTCCAGTCGCAAAACAAGATATTGCCCATGCGCAGCATCAGCACACATTGGTTGGGCGCGATCTTGCCCAAAATTTTGGCGTAGCTCAGCTCGCCATAGCGCAGCGCTGCGTTCTGGTCGATCTTTTGCAGTTCTGCGACAGCTTGCTCGCCCAAGGCAATCCAAGCTTCCAAAATGTGGCCAGCGTGGAAATAGGCTTCCCAAAAGCGGCGGCGGTAGGGGCCAATGTCATCTTCGGTGTGGCGCAGGATTTCAAAAAACGCATCCATTGTGCGGCTGGTCAGCCAGCGGCTGGCGGTCTCAATCGCTTCGCGGCGCACACCCAACCAACCCGCGTGGTTGTGGCGTGGGTCCCCCAAAGTGCGCAGCAATTCAGACAACAGCGCGTTCTTCACCTCTTGTGGTGGGTTGCGTTTAAACCATGGTGAGAGCAGGCTGTAGGCAAACTCATCGCGGCACAGTGGGTAGCGCAGGCGCTGGGTGGGTTGGCCGATGTCGTGCATGGCCCATTCGCACATGCGCTTCACATAGCCGAGGGTGCTGCGAATTTCTTCGGGTGCTTGCAAGGCTTCTAAAAACGCTTGCTTGCAAAAGTTGTTCAACCAAAAGCCTTGGGTGAGTGCGTGGCGCTCTTGCCATTGCACCAAGGTCTTGTCGGCAGGCATACCCAAGATGTCATTGGCCACATGCAAGGGGCCATTGAGCGGGTCGAGCACATCGAGGGTGGTGATAAGACGCTCTAAGCCATGGGCTTCCGTCTCTGACAACGAAGCCAGCACGCGTGGGTCTAAGAAAAATTCACGTGCGCTGTTGGCCAGCTTTAAGAACACAGGGTTCTCGGAATTGAAGCTTTGCAAATAGGTGTGCAGCAAACCACGGCCCCACTTGAGCGGGCGGCGTGTGGTCAGGGCCTCAGGCACGGCCACGTCAAAGTAGCGGTCGGTCAGTGGGGTGTGGGTGTGCAGACCACGCTCGGCATCTAGCCACAGGGCGTAGGGGATGTTGCGCCAATCACGCTGGCGCGGTGCGGTGCTGTTGGATGCAAATTGCACACGCTCAAACGCGCTGTAAGTGCGCTCGCCCACGGTGCGCAAGTCTGGGTCTTTGCCCAAGCCACTGCCGCGCTTGGTGCGCGCAGCATGGGCCAACTGGTCAAAGTCTTGCGGCAGGGGGGCGAAAAACTCTTGCATGGCTCAGCGTTAGCGAACGGTTTCTTGCATCTTCTTCAAGGTGCTGCTGGGGCCTTTGGTCGCGCCCGTCTCAGTGGGTTGAAACGCCAACACAAAGCGCAGTTCGACGCGGCGGTTTTGTGTGTCGTTGTCTTTGCTACTGGGGCGCTCGTCGGCGTACGAGCTGATGCCAAACACGGGCTGCTCGCGTTCGTTGCGATAGCTTTGCATGCCTTCTGAGCCGAGTACCTTGTACACCGCTCGCGCACGGTCGAGGCCCAAATGCCAGTTGTTGTAGTCGCCACGGTGTAAGGGCACAGAGTCGGTGTGGCCTTCAATCAGGATGGTTTCAATCTCCACCTGTTGGGGGTTGGGTGGGCAGTCGGCTGGCAGTTGGCGGCGTTGCGAATAGATGTAGCAAGGCAAGACTTGCTGCAACTGCTCGGCCGATTGACGCAGTGTGCGCACCCCCAAGTTTTCCAGTTCAGCGCTGCCGCGTGCAAACAAGGTATCGGCCGGCAAACTGATGACGCCCGAGACTTGGTTGATGGTCACGGGCACCCCCGCGTTTTGCAGCTTGGTGCCAATGGTGTGCACCACGGTGGCCAATGGGTCGGCGGGGGGCTCGGGCGGTTGCTCAGGTTTGCGTGAGAGCAGCACCATCACCATCACGATGAAGATGAACAGCAAGCCAATCATCAAGTCACTGGCCGAGGCCATGTAGCCTGACTCTTCGACTTGTTCCTTGGTGGCTGCAGTGTTGCGACGTGTTTTGATGAACATGAATGACGGGCTGTTTTAGGTGCGCTGCTTTAGGCCTTGGGTGGCAAAGCGTCAATGAACTCATCCAACACTTCTTCGAGGTTGGTGATGCTGCCGCTGAGTTGGTTGACTGCGCTGGCCAAGTGTTGGTCCATCTTGGTGTGCAGGTCGGCAATTTGCGTGCTGTAGCCCGACACACCTTGGGTCAGTGCATCCACTGTGCCTGTGAGCGCTTTTTGTGCGTCTTGCAAATGCGAGCGCACATGGCCCAGCGCCTCTTCGGCCGACACCGCGCTTTGTTTGAGTGTGTCCACGGTTTGACCCAAAGCTTGATTCATTGGAATCAAAGCTTCTTTGAAGTCGGTGGCCGCGGCACGTTGCAAACCCACCGCGCCTTCGATGGCGGTGGCGCTGTCTTTGAACTTCTCTGCCGTTTGGTCGATGCGTTCGACCGTGCCTTGCAAACCGGTCATCGCACCTTGCACCGTTTGCACGGTTTGGCCCAAGTTGCCCAACAAGGTTTCGAGTTGTTGGGTGCCCTGTTGACCGATGGCGCTGGCACGTGCCAGCGAGGCATCCAGCTCAGTGATGGTGGCGCGTGTGTTTTGAATGGTTTGCGACAAAGTACCCACCGCATCGCCAAACGAGGCCAAGCCGTTGGAGATGCCTTGCGTCAAGGTCTCACCCGCTTTGCTCAGCTCCACTGCTGCTTGGCTGCCCGCGCTGCCAAAGCTTTGGCTGGAGGTTTGAATGCTGTCGGCCAGTTGCGCGAGCTTGTCAAACGCAGGCTGCATATGGCGTGAGAGGGCGTCGCCAATGGCGTTGGCAAAGTCGCCTTCAAAGCGGCGCAGTTGGCTCACCTGTGAACGATTTTCTTCCAAGATGTCTTGGAACAACGCGAGCTGCATGCGCACGCTGGCTTCGGCGGCGTTGTCGGGCACTTTGGCGCGCAGCGTGTGGCACAAGGTGTCGATGCTGGACTGCAAGTTCTCCAGCGCCACTTTGGCACGCCAGTTCCACACCAATGAACACAACAAGCCTGCGATGGAGGTGATGAATTTGCCACCTGCGGTGGCAATGAGTGACTGCAAGGCTTGGTCTTGTTGACGTGCAGACACGTCCAAAGCATTCAGTGCCAAGCCCGCTTGTTGCAAAGCCACGGCCAAGAAGATGAAGGTGCACATCAAACCAAAACCAATCAGCAAATTGGGCATGGTTTCGAACAAGGCCAAGTTCATGCGGCCACCGAGCGCGCTGCGCACCGTCCAGGTGTCGGCATGGCTGCGAAAGCTGTAACTGCCGTGACTGCCATGGGGGCCTTGGCTCACACCGTGTTGTGTGGGCAAATCAATCAGGCCGGCCTCGGTTTCGCGTAGCAAAAACTTCAATTCGTCGTCGGTGGTTTTGCTCTCGGCCAAAGCCAGCGCTTCGCGGCTGCTGCCTTTGTGTGCGCCCAGTCGCGCATCCAGCGCCACCACCTCGGTGCGTACTTGGCGTATGCGTGAGGCCCACACGCCAAAGCTGATGAGCGAGAACACAAAAATTACGGCAGCAATGGCCAGTGGCACAGCCAACTGATCGAGTTGGACGAGGTATTGATTCGTATGCATAGCTCTATTGTGCTGCAGGCGCACCCAATTTAGAGTCTGACGCGCACTGACAGTGAGCCGAACTTAATCTTTCAAAAGCATCCCGATTTAAAAACCGGCATGTCTAAAACCTACATCATCGACGCGCTGCGTCTGCACCTCAAAGCTCGCAACATCACTTACAAAGAACTAGGCCAAGCGATTGGCTTGTCAGAAGTCAGCATCAAGCGCTTGTTCACAGGTGGTGATTGCGGGCTAAATCGGTTGGAGCAAATTTGTCGATATTTGCATCTTGAGTTTGCCGACCTCTTTAAAACCACGCCGCGCAAAAGCAAGCTCATCACACGCTTGAGCTTGCAACAAGAACAAGAATTTGCGCAAGACAAAAAACTCCTTATGGTCGCCGTGTGCGCCCTCAACCATTGGCCCGTTGTCGACATTCACAAACACCTGCAATTCACACGCAACCAAGTGCAAGAGTTGCTCAAACGCCTAGATGACATGGGCTTTTTAGAAATACAAGCCTCCGACCGCTACCGTCTCTTGGTCGCCAGCAGCTTTGGTTGGATCAGCGGTGGCCCCATCATGAACATGGTGCAAAGCGTCAGTGACGACTTCTTTCATGATGGGTTTGAGGGTGAAGGAGAAATTCTGCGCATCATGAACATGCGCGTTTCGCGCCAAGCACAAGCGCAACTCAAAGCACGGCTCGAACAAATTGCTTTGGAATACGAAGACCAAGCGAGGGCTGATGCTCACTTGCCTTTAGAGGATCGTCCCCCGTTGTCGGTGTGTATTGCCGTACGCACATGGGTGCCCAAATTCATGAGCGACTTGTACCGGCTAGAGCCCCATCTCAAGCCCCCTAAAAAGTTCCAACGGCCACAAAAAAATAGCCAAATCTAGCTCCAATCTCTCGGCAAAAACCAAGCAATTCGCTGGGGTATTGCCCGAAGAGCACTGAAGGTATCACCAGAGGGTGCTTTAAACCCCTTCTGGTGATACTTTCTATTTTTGAACAAAAAATTTAACTTAAATATTTAATTTAATAGATATTAAAAGACAATAAGTTTTAATTTATTTTGGAACTTGTTGATGTTTGCTTTAAAGAAAATTGTTGCATCTGGCTGTCCTCTCATTCAGAAGGGGTATAAGGCCATTGCATTGGGCATGGTGGCGATCACTTGGAGTGCAACAGCGCAAGTTACTTCTATTCAAGAGCGCGACATTGGCATTCGCAACCAACAAGAGTTGCAAAGACAACAGCAGCAAGAGCAGCAACAACGTCAGCAACTTGAGCGCACGCCAGACGTGCGGCTCACTGCGCCAGAAAAATCAACCACGCAGACACTTCCGATTGAAACGCCTTGTTTTGCGATTCAGCGTCTTCAGCTTCAAAACGGCTCCGGCGTACCGCTTCCTGAATTCGATTGGGTGGTTGAACAACTCACCGCCCCCGATGCCTCTGTCATTATTGGGCTGTGCGTTGGCGCACAAGGGGTAGCTTGGCTGATTGAGCGGATACAAAAAATCTTGGTTGACCGCGGCTTGGTCACCTCACGGGTACTGGCTACTCAGCAAGACATGAGCCATGGCACCTTAGTGCTTACGCTCATCCCAGGGCGCATACGCGCCATTCGTCTGAAAGAACCTGTTGACCCCCGCGCTCATTTGGGCAACGCCCTGCCCATGCAAGCGGGCGACATCCTCAACTTACGTGACATTGAACAAGCCTTAGAAAACCTCAAGCGTGTCCCTACCGCAGAAGCTGACATTCAAATCGAGCCAGCACAAGGCGAAGGTGCGCAGTTGGGTGACAGTGACTTGGTTGTGTCTTACCGCCAACCCTTTCCCTTCAGACTAACTGTCAATGCGGATGACAGCGGCACCAAAGCCACAGGACGTTACCAAGGTAGTGTGACCGTCAGCTACGACAACGCACTCACCCTCAACGATTTGTTTTATGTCACCAACACCAATGGCTTGGGCGGTGGAGACAGCGGCCCACGCGGCACACATGCGAACACCATTCATTACTCATTGCCGTTTGGCTACTGGACGCTAGGCGCCACCTCTAGCACCAGCAGGTACTACCAGACAGTTGCGGGACTGAACCAGAGCTACGTGTACCGAGGCACCAGCGAAAACAACGACATCAAGCTCAACCGCTTGCTCATGCGTGACGGCGTGCAAAAGCTCAATGTGGCAGTGCGCGCATTCCAGCGCAAAAGCAACAACTACATCGACGACACCGAAGTTCAAGTGCAGCGCCGTGTTGTGGGTGGTTGGGACAGCACACTCAACCACAAAGCCTTCATCCAAGAAGCCACCTTGGAGAGCAACCTGACCTACAAGCGTGGTACTGGCGCCTTCGGTTCAATTCCAGCGCCTGAAGAGGCTTTCAATGATGGCACTTCGCGTTTTGCAGTGGTGACAGCGGATGTCAATTTGACCGTTCCTTTCAAAGTAGATGCGCAACGCATTCGCTACAACGGTTCTTTGCGTACTCAGAAAAACAGAACCCCACTGACACCACAAGACCGTTTTGTCATTGGTGGTCGTTACACCGTGCGTGGCTATGACGGTGAGTCTGTTTTAAGTGCTGAGCGTGGATGGCTCTGGCGCAACGACCTGAGCTTTGCTTTGGGCGATAGCGGCCACGAGTTTTACGCGGGTTTAGATACAGGGCAAGTGAGCGGCCCAAGCAGTGAGTTGCTCGTTGCCACACGACTGACAGGTGCAGTTTTAGGTTTGCGTGGCGCAATTCAAAAACTCAACTACGACTTCTTCATTGGCGCACCTGTCAATAAGCCCGACAACTTCAAAACAGCAGGAAGCACAGCGGGTTTCAGCCTGAGTGCGAGTTTTTAAGGGTGCGCGATGCAGTACGGAAATTTAATCATCACAGCACCATATTTAGAGGTGTCAGATCGTAGTGAGGCCGAAATATTTGGGTGTGTTGTTTGGTTGTGGATGCATTCAAAGAGCCAGTCAGACATGCCGTTGAGTGCGCTTGCTTTATGGCTTTTGCCTGCTCTTAAATCAAAGCAGTTTGTCTTAGCTTACGAAGCAGACGGGCAACAAAGTAAACCCGTGGCATACATGGCATGGGCAGAGTTAAGCGCTGAGGCTGAAAGTCGCTACGTCGATAACCCCGCACTAGGTCTTGGCCCCGAAGACTGGCGCAGTGGTGACAGAGTTTGGATCACGGATTTTTTCACTCCTTATGGGCACGCAAAACCGTTTGCAGATGTTATTGCCGCAGCCTTGCCTGATTTTTGTTGTAGGTATTTGTATCACCGTGGTCAAGACCGAGGTATGCGTGTTCTTTATTCACGTGGGAATCGTGTGTCGCTTGAACAATCCAAACAGTGGTGGAGTGGCCGTCCCATATTAGCTTTCAAAGGAAACCAACTTAACGAGGAAGTCCATCGGACTTTCTTTTAAGAGTGCATCGAAAAAAAACGGTGCTGTATCAACGTGGCATATGCCACTTCAATCAGAAAGATGAAAATGAAAAACTCTAAAAATGCATTGGTTGCACTGTTAGCTGTTCTGGCTACAGGTGCCGTTTCTGCCCAATCCATGTCAAACCAAGGCTATTACGGCGAAGTGGGCTACACCCCGCTCAACATCAAAAACGACAGCAACGGGTTTGACATCACGCCGAAGCTGGCTCGTCTCATCGTGGGTAAAGAAATCAATAAGGGCTTGACCTTAGAAGGCACTTATGCCTTCACTGCCTCGAAGGATTCAGCTGTTGTGAGTGGCACGAAGTACACAGGCAAAGCCAGTTTGTTTGGTGCTTACTTGAAACCCAAATTTGAGATCGTTCAGGATGTAGAAGTTTTTGCCCGTGTTGGCGCACTTCATGCCAAGTACGAAGATGAAGGCTCAAACTTCTCCAAAACCAAACTGTCCTACGGCATTGGTATGCAAACGCAATTCACTAAGGATATTTACGGCCAAGTGGACTACATGCATTACGGCAAGCAAGACAGCGTCACAGCCAGAGGCTTCACCGTCTCTGTTGGGACACGTTTCTAATTTTTGCGAGTTTTATCAATGGTGGACGACATCTTTATCCACCATTGAATTGAGTTTGAGATATTGACAACAAGGGGTTGACGCCATCAACAAGAATTTATTCCGCATCATTTTTAACAAACGACGTGGGCAACTCATGGCTGTGGCGGAAACCTCTTCCTCGCAGGGGAAGGGCTCTAGAGGCGAAACTGTGATTTCGGGCCATTCAACAACAGACTACGCAACGGTTGTTATCAGCGCCCTCAGTTTTGCTGTCTTGTGCGCCTTAGGGGCTGTGCTTTGGGCATTGCCTACACCGGATGCGCACGCGCAAGTAGTGGCTTACCGTAATGCACCGGGCAATCAACAGCCAACGGTCTTACAAACTGCCAACGGTGTGCCTCAGGTCAACATTCAAACACCCAGTGCCGCAGGTGTTTCACGCAATATCTACAGTCAGTTTGATGTGCAGAGCAACGGCGTCATCCTCAACAACAGCCGCACCAACGTACAAACACAGCAAGGCGGCTGGGTGCAAGGTAATCCGTGGTTAGCAACAGGCAGTGCCCGTGTCATTCTGAATGAGGTGAATTCATCAAACCTCAGCTACCTCAATGGGTATGTGGAAGTGGCAGGGCAACGCGCAGAGGTGGTGATTGCCAACCCATCAGGCATTAGTGTCAACAGTGGTGGGTTTATCAACACCAGCAAAGCCACACTCACCACAGGTACGCCTATCGTCAATGGCGGCAGCTTAGATGGCTACCGTGTGCAGGGTGGCAACATCAGAATCAATGGCAATGGCTTAGACCTGAGTACCACAGACTACTCAGCCATTCTTGCCCGTGCCGTACAAGTCAATGCAGGTATTTGGGCGAACGAACTCAAAGTAATTACAGGTGCCAACCAGATTGATGCTAGCAGTCTTGGTGCCAACACAACCCCTGCAACGACGACCATTGCAGGCATAGGTGCAGTACCCAGTTTTGCATTGGACGTGGCTCAAATTGGTGGTATGTATGCAGGCAAGATTCACCTGATTGGCACCGAGCAAGGCTTGGGCGTTCGCAGTGCAGGCACGATTGGCTCTACAGGTGGCGACTTGATATTGCAAAACAACGGGTGGCTCACAACCACAGGCTCACTGCAAACCAGTGCCAACTTGCAAATCACCACACAAGGCAACATCACTAACAACGGGACGCTCTACGCCCGTAACGATCAAACCCTGATCGCCACGGGTAGTGTCAGCAACAGCGGTGTCATTGCAGCACAAGGCAACACCAACATCAAAGCCGATAGCCTGAGCAGTACCTCTGCAAGCGTTATAGGTTCAGGTATCAAAACTGATGGCACCTTGGCGAGTAGCGGTAATCTAAACATCGGTGCAACTCAAAGCCTTTCTGCGAATGGCAAGAATTTAGCCGCAGGAGATATGACGATAACGGGTAGCAGTGTTGACTTATCGGGCAGCCAGACCAGTGCCCAAAACATAGAAATCACAACGGCTGGCGACTTGAGCACAGCGAATGCCACCATGGTTGCCAGTCAAAACTTGACTGTATCTTCTGCAGACCTCAACAACTCGGGAGGCACATTGGCTGCAAACCATACTGCCAATTTGCAGACCCATACGTTGAGCAACGATGCTGGCTTGATACAGATGGGCGGTGACTTGGTCATCAACACCCACGGCAGCACCCTTACCAATACCCATGCTGCTGACTACATCAGCAACAATGCAGCCATCAATGGCAAAGGGGGTATTGCAGCCCAAGGTACGACCACTCTCACGACAGGGTACCTCAACAACGATGCAGGCTACATCGGTAGCAAAGGTGCGCTCACAGCAACAAGTACCAACATCAGTAACCAAAGCGGCCAGATTCAAGGGCTTGATAACCTAACCCTGACGGCAGGTAATAGCAGCACCACAGGCAAGGTCAACAACACAGGCGGCCTTGTTCGCAGTGCAGCCACTGTAAGCGTGAATTCGGGTGAAGTCATCAACAGCAATACCAGCGCAAGCAACCAAGGCATTGAAGGCCAAGATGTCAGCATTACCACTGCCAAACTCAACAACAACACAGGTGCAATTCGTGCCAATAACGACATGTCGATCACCAGTGCTGGCACGGTGGACAACACCTCGGGCCTCATCAGTGCAGGCAAATCACTGACTCTGCAAGACACACAAACTCAAGCCAATCGAACGCTGGCCATCACCAACAAAGAAGGCACGCTGATTGCCGATAAAACCCACACAGTAGCCGCGAGCAGCTTGAGCGGTGATGGCAAAGTACTCTCAAAGAACGACCTAAGTCTTACGCTCAACACCGATTTCAGCAACAGCGGACAAGCCATTGCCAACCACAATGCCACCCTCAATACCACTGGCAATGTGAACAACAGCAGCAAACTGCAAGCAGGCAATACGCTCAACCTGACCGCTCACAACATTAACAACACAGCCACAGGCGAAATCTCGGCCAGCACAAACCAAGTCAATGCAAACAGTGCCGTCACTAATCGAGGTCTGATTGATGGAGTCGACACGCAAGTCAATGCCAACACGGTTAACAACATAGGTACAGGCCGCATCTATGGTGACCATCTCAGCATTGCTGCGGTCAACCTCACCAACGATACAGAAACCATCTCGGGTGTGACCAGTGCAGCTACTCTTGCGGCGCGAGAAAAGCTAGACCTTGGCATTAGCGGCACCCTGACTAACCGTGAACATGCCCTTATCTATAGCGTAGGCGACATGGCAATAGGAGGGGGTCTCAACATCAATCGTAACGCTATGGGGAAATCCTCCAGCGTCAACAACAACAGCGCCACGATAGAAGCTGCTGGCAACTTGAGTTTGGTAGCTCTACAAATCAACAACACCGGCGAGCACTTCAGCACCCGTGTTGACACACTACCCGTACAAACGATCAGTGAATACCAAGGAAGCGGTGCTTCCAGCCGCTATGTTCCTGGGGCTGAGGGGGTTTACGTCTATAACGACGAATCGGACCACTTGCACACGCCTGAGGGCAATTATGAGAGCTGGTCTTCTTACAACTACACCCGTACCACCACTGAGACGCGTGTGGACCACAGCGATCCTGGCAAAATTTTCTCGGGTGGGTCAATGAACCTAAGCGGGGGCGCACTGACCAACGACAAGAGCCACATCATCGCAGGTGGCACACTGACTGGCGACTTGGCCGCACTTAACAATACCGAGGTGATGGGTGAGCGCACCCTCACAGATGTGGGGAGCGTGACGTCGTATTGGCGCAGTCGCCAAAAAGGCGCTGACAGCACAGGCAGCAGCATTGCGGGCTACAACCCTGCCGTGGTGATTCAAACCCTTACCCTGACCCCCACGCAATACCTCCAAAATACCGCCCCCACGAGTAGCGGTACACAAGTGGGTGTACGCACTCAAGCCACTGTGATGGACAGTGCCAGCAGCACGGGAGCAGCCAACGCGCGCAATGGGGCTGTGTCTGCAACCACTTTGCCCACCAGCAGCCTATACAAAACCAACCCCGCCAGCATTGCCAACTACTTGGTTGAGACCGACGCTCGTTTCACCAATAACAAGGTTTGGCTAGGCAGCGACTACATGAGCAATGCCCTAAGTCTTGACCCCAACGTTACCCAGAAACGTTTGGGCGATGGCTTCTATGAACAAAAGTTAATCCGCGAACAAGTCGCTCAACTTACAGGTCGCCGTTTTCTTGCCGATTACACCAGCGACGAACAAGAATATAAAGCGCTCATGACCAGTGCCATCACGTTTGCTCAGAAATACAACTTGCGCCCTGGCATTGCCTTAACAGCACAGCAACTGGCCCAGCTCACTAGCGACATCGTGTGGTTGGTAGAGCAAACCGTGACCCTGCCCGATGGCTCCAGCCAAAAAGTTTTGGTGCCACAGTTGTATGTCAAAACCCAGCCTGGCGACTTAGACGGCAGCGGCGCCCTGCTCTCGGGCAAAGACATCAACCTCAACCTCAGTGGCGACTTGACCAACAGCGGCACCATTGCAGGGCGCAAGGCGGTGAACCTAACTGCGGAGAGTGTCAATAACTTGGGTGGGCGCCTACAAGGCGAAGACATGCAACTGTCTGCCCTACAAGACCTTAACAACGTAGGCGGCAGCATTAGCGTCGTCAATAGTTTGAGAGCTAGTGCAGGGCGAGACCTGAACGTGCAAACCACCACACAAAGCAGTAGCAACGCGCAAGGCACCTACAAAGGCGTAGACCGTGTGGCTGGCTTGTACGTCAGTGGCGAGAACGGCACATTGCTAGCCAGCGCAGGCCGAGACTTGAACATCGCCGCAGGCGTGGTGGGCAACGCAGCCAGCGGTACAACCAGCCTGCGCGCGGGCAACAACCTCAGCTTAAGCACCATCAAATCAGAGCAAAGCAACACCATCGTGTGGGATGCCAACAACCGCCGCAGCGACACCCAAAGCCAAGACGTAGGCAGCCAAATCAGTGGGGGCGGCGCAGTCAACCTCAATGCAGGACAAACCTTAAGTGCTACAGCTGCGACTGTGCAAGCCACAGGCGCACTAAGTGTTGACGCCAAAAATATACAACTGCAAGCTGGACAGGCCACACAAAGCGTCGACGAAGCACATCAACACACCAGCAAAGGCTTCTTATCAAAAACCACCACCACCACCCGAGATACCAACAGCACCAGCACCGCCTTGGGCAGCAACCTAGGCGGTGCCACGGTAAGCTTGAATACAAGCCAAGACATTGGAATCAAAGGCTCTAACGTCGTCAGTGATAACGGCACCGCTTTGACAGCGGGGGGCAACGTCAACATCGAAGCCGCCACGAACACCAGCAGTAACAGCAGCTATCGGCAAGAGAGGAAGTCTGGCTTGATGAGTGACGGCGGCCTGAGCGTGAGCGTAGGCACACGCAAACAAAGCCTAGATCAACAGGGCGCCACCACTACCGCATCAGCCAGCACGGTGGGCAGTGTCAATGGTGGTGTGAGTATTCAAGCAGGCAACCAATACAAGCAAGTTGGCAGTGATGTGCTCACGCCAACGGGTGATATCAATATCACAGCCAAAACCGTCGACATTGTGGAAGCGAGAGAAATCAACAAACAAAGCAGTGAGCAAAAGTTTGAGCAAACCAGCATTTCCGTTGGCTTAAAAGGAGGAATCATCGACAGTGTGCAAGCTGCTACCCAAGCCGTAGAGGCCGCTAAAGACAGTAGTAGTAATCGCAACAGAAACCTCAATGCGCTCATTGCTTATGCCAAAGGCTCAGATGCATATGAGCAAGGCAAAGCCTTGCAAGATGCTTATGACAAAAACGGTGTCATGGGCGGCACAGATACCGATGGCAAAGCTCAACCTGGTGCAGCAGCGGCCAGTGGTATTAAGCTCAGTGTGGGCATTGGGAATAGTAAGAGCCAAAGCAACAGCGCTACAACGAGCAACACAGCCGCAGGCTCTACCGTGAAGGCTGGTGGCAACGTGAGCATCAAAGCCACAGGTCAAGGCGAAGGGGAAGGCAACTTGACTATCCAAGGCAGCAATGTGTCGGCCTCTAAAGATATATCTTTAAGCGCGACCAAAGATGTCAACATCCTCGCCAGCGCTGACACCGAGAGTAACCGCAGCAGCAACAGCTCTAGCAGCACCAGTGTGGGCGTGAGTGTGGGTATTGGTAAAGGCAGTTCAGGCTTGAGCTTAGACCTTGCCGCCAGCCGTGGCAAAGGTCAAGCTAACAGCGATAGCACGACGTATAACAACAGCCACGTGAGTGCAGGCAATGCGGTGAACATCACCAGCGGCGCAGACACCAACATCAAGGGCGGCAACATCAAAGCCAATCAGGTCATTGCGGACGTAGGCGGCAGCTTGAACGTAGAGAGCCTGCAGGACATTGCCGTGAGCGAAGCCAATCAGAAAACCACAGGCATTGCGTTGAGCATTCCCATCGTGGGCACAGGTGGCAGTGCCAGCTTTACCCAGAGCAAACAAAACAGCAACAGCAACTATGCAAGCGTGAACGAGCAAAGCGGCATTCAGGCTGGAGATGGTGGGTTCACTGTCAACGTCAAAGGCAACACCGACCTCAAAGGTGCCACCATCGCTAGCTCTGACAAAGCAACTCAAGAAGGCAAAAACACCCTCATCACCCACACACTGACCACCAGCGACATCAACAACAGCATGAGCGCCAGTGCCAGCAGCAGCGGGGTGAGCGTGGGCACGAACATGATAGATGGCAAATACGCGATGGCCAAAGCCATAGCGGGCAATGTATTGAACAACGGCAACGCCAACCAGAGTGATGCGAGCACCACGACCAGCGCGATCAGCGCAGGCAACATCACCGTAGGTAACAAGACCACCGACACTAGCAAAGCCGTATTGACCGACAGCAACGGCAAGGCGGTGAGTACAGACACGAGCAAGACCAATCGAACATTAGCCAAGGCAGACGTGGCGGGGTTGCAAAAGTCTGCGCAGGAGCAGCAGGCTAGCAATATGTTGGCGTTTAATGCGGCAGTTGCTGTAGCTGATGACGGTCTCAAGAAATTGCCTAAACCTCAATTGCGCCAAGTGTTCTGCGTGGCGGAGCCCTGTAGCAATGATCAAGTGGCGAACACTGCCAAGATCGACACGATTGCCAAGGGACTGATGAATCAAAACCCTGACATGGGCAAAGATCAAGCGATTACCTTGGCTATTGCAAAAATCGCAGGGGTGGATGGTGATCCTGCAAAGGCTGACCCTAACTATTCAGGAAGTGATCCAAATAGATTGGTTAAACCTATTGGTCAAACTGACGAAATTAGAAACATCCAAACCGTTCCTGTCACGGTAGAAGATTTGAAAAATCTTCCGAACGATCAAAAGGTTAACAGCACGGTGTTTGCCAATGGCATTTTCAACAACGAACAACGTGCCGGTGAGTTGGCGATTCAGCAAACACCGAAGCTAGATCCCAACGATCCTGCGCAACGTCAAAAAATTGAAAGCACCGGAACAGTCCTGCAAGGCAGCACCTATGCGGTTGTCACAGAGAAATCGAACAACTCGGCAGGTGAATACATAACCGCAGGGGTTGAAAAACTTGCCGAAATTTTGGGAATACCAACACCAGCAGCTGAACTTAAAGCGCAGGCGATCAAGGCACTATCTACGAACAACGAAACAGGCCAAACAGATAACCCGATCAACAGCATTGGCCATAGTCGCGGCACGATGACGGATGTCAATACCTACAACGTTTTGAATTCAGAGGGATTCAAAAATCCAAACATGAAGGTGATTGAAAACAATCCTGCCGCCGCGCAAGAGCGCATTGAGAAGTCTGCCAGTCAAGTGACGAATCCGAGCAATGTTCAAATCTTTGCACAGAAGAATGACCCTGTTTCAACGTTTGTAGGAGGTTACGGGAAAGATAACAACATAGAGGCCATCAAGGAAGTTCCATCAATGGCGACGACTGGCAACAGCGTTCACAGTAGTCCAGGTTCTGGGGCGGTGGGTAGTAACAGTGCCGATGTGAATCAGCCATTTAGTTACCAAGGTTTAGATATCAACCAACTCAATCAAGCCAAGCAGCCGCAAACTAATGCCATCGTGGAGCAAGTGCAGACCAACCCTAAGCCTGTGCCTATTGCACCATCAGCAGAGCCCGCAACGAAGCTGCAAGAGCAAGTGCAAAAAGATAGCAATGCGCAGATGAATCAGCTGTTGACAACTCCAGCGGCTCCATCGATTTCATCGTTGCCTGCGATGCAAGTACCAAACTCACGTTTGGAGAAACTCAATCAATTCAAGCAAGGGGATTGATATGAAAAAACTAAATTTGATGACGGTTGGGGTTGTTTTGTTACAGGGTTGTACAGGCATGGCCTTGTGGACGATTAATTCGAGAGATTTAAAGGGACACGATGTGGATGAAGTTGTTGCCAAAGTTAAAAGTCGGGGGCTGAGTTGTGACGAGGAGTATCAACCCAAAGACTTAGGAGGGAACCCCTATGGATTGGTTATTTGCGGTGCAAGTGGGGTGGTTCCAATTTGCCGCACCAGTTATTCCTCGCGGATTATTTTCGATTTGCAATCAAGAAAAGTTCTTAGCGTGACCAATGGTGAACGCGACAACTGTTTTTGATAAAAAGTTTGATCTTTATGCTATCAATTCACTTCCCACAGGCGAACGCTTTGGTGGCTGAGTTGCTGGTTGCGGGCTATCAGAAGTTTTTAGAAAACGGCACAACGGGCCTGACCAACGCCACACAGCAAAACGTGGATTTAATAAATCAAACAGGCGGTGACATCACACTGGATGGTCATAGCCGTGGCGGCATGACAGTGGGCAATGCATTGACAGCCGTGCAAGAGCAAGGTGGCGGAGATGGCAAGACGAATGTGAACTTGTTTGGCTCAGCCTACAACGCACAGGATGCGGCCAATACTGTCAATCAAATTACGGGTGGCACGGGGCAAGTGACATCACAAGTACATAAAGATGACTTCGTAGGCACGGTGCTTGGCGGCAATGCGGCTACAGGCGGAATAACACCAACTGGAAGCTCAACCTTGCAAGAATGGATCAAGATGCTTGGGGGCGACAGCACTTCGCACAACAACTATGGGGATGGAAAAAATGAAAAAGGCATTAAAGATTACTGGGGCGGTGTAAAGCCCGAACCGCAACCAGTCAAGTATACAAGCGTGTTGCCTATGCTTCCAATTGGAGAGGGTAAATGAGGCGTTTACTTGAACTCAGACGAATTCTTTTATGTGGCTTCCTGTGTTGCGGACTGGCTGGTTGTCCTGGGCCTGTAAGGGCTCCAACAGCATGGGTAGATTCTTTTACAAGCAATGGCGCAAGCAGAGATGAAATAAGAAAGGCTCTCTTAGAGTGCGGCTCAAGCATTCCCGGGCGCGACATGGAGTTTGTAATGCCAGACGGAAAACGCTTTCCTGACGTTGATTCAAACAAACTTGTTTCTGTGGCTAAATGCATGGAAATTTCTGGCTTTCCAAATAAGCACCCCTATGACCTGTGTACAGGATGGACAGAAAAGGGCAAGCAGATACCAAACAATTTTCCTGCTTGCCAGTCAGATGCAGTCATTCCTAAACGCAGCGTAGAAAACCGACTCAACAGCCCTTACTGCAAGATTTACCCAAAATCAAAAATCTGTCAGCCAGACTACGTCCCATCCAAGGATGACCTAAGTGCGCCGACAAATCCGAATCCAAGTCCTAAATCGATATCTATTGCGCCTTCGATAGACCCTGCAATAAAACTTCAAAACCAAGTTCAGAAAGACAGTAACGCTCAAATTAACCAGCTGTTGCAGGGCGCAGGTGGGCATAAATGAAGATCGTTAGTACAAATACTGAACAAACTAGAAATTTCTTCGCGATGAAAAATCTTTTTGTCCTCTTTTCAGCTTTGGCGTTAACTGCCTGCGTCACTTTGAAAGGTAACTATGAAATCAAAGCATTTGATGCTGAAGGCCGATCGCTCAACACAGGCATGTTTTTGACAGCCTCAGGCAGTGGCATCTACACCGTGAGAAATGCTTTATGTCAGAGGTATCCAACAGCAAAGATAGTTATTGTTGATATGCAGACCAAGCAAGAGCTTGCAAGTGAAAGTCCATACCAGTGTCGCTAATGTATTTTTTCGGCAGAATGGCATTCCTCAAAATCAGTAAATATTTTTCATGGCGTAGTTTGACGCTGTCGCTCGAATTCATAGTGTGTGATTTGATTGAGGTTATTCAGGCTGGTTTAAATCTTCAATCACCCAGCCCCCCACTCCTCAACACCCGCCGCGCACAAGCGTTGTAGAGCACACCCAGTTGCGGCGCCCACATCGTCAAGCGTTGCTTGGCGCGCGTGAGGCCGGTGTACACCAGCTCGCGGGTGAGCACGGGGGACTCTTGAGCGGGTAGCACCAACAGCACATGTGCAAATTCTGAGCCTTGCGATTTGTGCACCGTCATGGCAAACACAGTCTCCACACTGTCAAGGCGCGCGGGCATGACCCAACGCACGCCGCCATCTCCAGCGGGGAAGGCCACGCGCAACACGCCATCGGGCGCGGGCAGGCACAGGCCAATGTCGCCGTTCATCAGGTCCAGCGCGTAGTCGTTGCGCGTGACCATCACGGGGCGGCCTGCGTACCAAACGCTTTGGCCCAAGCCCAGCGCATGCTCAACCTGTGCGTTAAGTTGCGTCACGCCTAGCGGGCCTTCGCGCACCGCGCACAACACACAAAACTCGGTGAAGCCTTTGAGCAGTGCCACCGCTTGTGCATCGCTGCACGGCTTAGCTGGCGCTGTTTTGCTAGGGCGGTGTGCGTCTAGCAACGCCAACCAATTCCGCCATCCGTAGCGTAAACCCACAGCCAACTTGGGGTCGCTGGTGCTGGTGAGTTGCAGGCGGGTCACGTCGGGTTCTGCGGCGTCACCCTCAATGCTTTGTTGCAAAGGCAAGGTGGCCAGCCAATCGGGCGCGACTTGCCACAGCGCTTTGAGGGCGGGCGTGTTGTCGGCCACATCGGCATTCACAGCGCGCGCCCATTGACCAATGCCACTCTTGGCATCGAAGCGGTGGCTGTGAATCAGCGTGACGGTTTGGTGTTGCAGCAGGCTGCCGGTGCACAGCTGCGACATGACTGCACCGGCTTCCACCGAGGCGAGTTGGTCTTTGTCGCCCAGCAAAATCAAACGTGCTGACAGTGGAACGGCTTGCAGCAAGCGGGCCATCATCTCGAGGTCGATCATTGACGCTTCGTCCACCACCACCACATCGGTGGCGAGTTGATGCACTTGCGATGCTTTGCTGTTGGTCTGCAGGAGGCGGTGCAGCGTTTGCGCTTGCGTGGGGATGCGCGCTTGCACCTCATCGGGCATTCGTGTGAGCGCATTGCTGATGGATTCGGTCAAACGCGCCGATGCTTTGCCGGTGGGCGCAGCGAGGTGAATTTGTAATTCGCGTGATGCTGTGCCCACCAAGAGCGACAGCAGCTTGACCACCGTAGTGGTTTTGCCCGTGCCCGGCCCCCCTGTGATGAGTGTGATGCGGTTTTGTGCCGCCACTTCGCAGGCTATGCGCTGCATGTCGGGTTCGCCGTCGCGGGTGGGAGGGAACAAGTCGTCCAAGTGTTGTGGCAAATCAGCAGGCACGTCACAAGGCAGTGCCAACCGCTGCGTGATGTTGGTTCTGATGCTTTGCTCTGCCACCCAAGCGCGGCGCAAATACAAGCGCGCACCTTGGGCGTCTTCGGTCAGCACCAAGGGGCTGGTCTCGCCCTGCGTCCAAGGCAGTGTGTTGGCGGCGTGGTGCAGGTCTGCAGGCAGGGCTGCGGTTTGTTCGTCGCTCCAGCCTAGCAATGCGGAGGCTTGTGTTTTCAGCGCGTCAAGGTCGAGGCAAGCATGACCGCGTCCCCATTGGTGGCTGGTAAGTGCTGCCAGCCAGAGGTGCCGTGGGTCGTTGCTGGGTTGCTTGCTGTGAAGCAAATTGGCCAGTGATTTGTCCAAGCCTGTGAGTGGCGTGGCTTGGGTCCATGAAGATTGCAACAAAGGGGTGAGGGTGTTGGGTGTTGGCATGCCATACCAGTTTACTGGGGGTGACCGACTTGAAAAGTTACACCTCTAATTTGTCGGCCACTGCCGAAGAGCTGCTCACGGCTTATGTGGTCGAGCAAAAGCAAGCTCGCACCAGTCGCCAAGAGCAGGCAAACCTAACCGTGGCAGGTTGGAATGCTGTGCACGCCGATGTGGGTTCGTTTGCAGATGAACGCTCCACACTCTGATGGCTCAGTTCGATCTACACAAAAACAAAGGACCGTTGAAAGACACCATCCCTTATGTGGTGGTGGTTCAGTCGTCCTTGTTTGATGGCTATCGCCGTCGCGTGGTCGTGCCTTTGGTTCGGCGCAGCGTGCTGCCAGCGGGCATTGCAGGTACACGGATGAATCCAAGCTTCAAAGTTCGTGGCGTGGTGTTGGTGTTGCACCCGTTGGATATGGTGTCTGTGGCTTGCGATCAACTGGGTGAATGCGTAGGTTCATTGGCCGAGCATGGGCAAGAAATTGCAGATGCTTTGGATGAACTGTTAACGCGCCCTTGGCAGTAGTCGTTTTGCTCAGTTGTGCCTCAGAACCAACGACGCATCTTGCCGTTTCAGCTCCCCACTTTTTTCCAATTCAGCCAAAGTCCGATACAGCGCCTCGTGCGTCACCCCCAGCTGACTGGCCAGTGATTTGAGGCCCGTGTTCACCGCGTATGTGCCATCTTTGCCTTCGGTGTGGATGAGGTGGCGCACACGCGCTTTGACCGATTTGAGGCTGAGTCGCTCGCACTGCAAGCGCAGCCGTTTCACTTCTTGGTTGAGCATGCTGATCCAGCGGGCCGAAAAATCGGCATCGTTGCGCAACGCCTCAGCCAAGTCTTGAATGGGGATTTGCACCACGTCTGAATTCGCCACGGCGCGGCCATCGCAGTGGTATTTGGCGGATTGCAAACTGGCTTCGCTCACAAAGCCATGCTGCGTGCGCTGCAACACCACGGGGTCACCTTGTTGGCTTAAGCGCTCCAACGTCACTTCGCCATCCACCACAAAAAACATCCAGTGCGGCTTTTTACCGGTTTGAAACAACAAGTCGCCTTTCTTCACTGAGGTGGCCGTGCACAAGCGATGAAGGCTGGCAGGCAGCAAGTTGTGCAGGGATGGTGGCAGGGGCGAGGTAGATGTTGTCATATGATTTGAATCATATGCGTTTGTGCTGATCAAGGCCACACTACAGGCTCAATAGGCACACACCATGAACCAAACATTCTTTCAATTCGGCGAGCGCGTGGCAGGCTATGACATCCCTGTGATGAACGAGCGGGCTGTGCGTGGCGCTGCAGGTATTTTGTTTTTCTTTGCCATGGTCACGTTCATGAACGCCATGCTGCTCGGTAACTTTGCGCCCACCCGCGTGTTTGTGGTGGCCTTCTTGATGGACTTTGTGCTGCGAATTTTTGTCAATCCAAAATTGTCACCCAGTCTGATCGTGGCTCAGTGGATGGTGCGTCACCAAGAGCCCGAGTACGTGGCCGCAGCGCCAAAGCGTATGGCGTGGTCCATTGGGCTGGGCTTGGCTTTGTTGATGTTTTATTTGATCGTGCTCAAAGGCGTGATTGGCCCCATCAATATGTTGGTGTGCGGTACGTGTTTGCTACTGATGTTTTTTGAGTCGGCATTTGGTATTTGTCTAGGCTGCAAGCTGTATGAAAAGTTCAGCCCCAATCCGGTCACGCTGTGCCCAGGTAATGTGTGTGGCTATACGCCACCCAAGGGCGCAGGCGGCAACTGGGTGCAGATGGGCGTGTTGTTGGTGTTTGCGGTACTGGTTGTGGTGGCGGCGCGCTGGGTGGGGCAAACCCCCCTTCAAACCCCATTCGTGCAGCACATGAATAACAATGATTCTGTCATGGAAAAAACCATCGACCCTGCCGAGCAAGAGCGCTGCCGCGCACCCGAATTTGCGAAGAAAATTGGGCATGAGCAGCAATGGAAGTTACACAACGGTTGTCTGTAAAAAAGGAGTTCTTATGACTGTCAATCAAATTCAAGTGCACGTGGAAAACATCAAATGCGGTGGCTGCGAAAAATCCATCGTCAAAGGCTTGGAAAGCATGGACGGTGTTTCCAATGTTGTGATCGACCGCGAGCAACAACTCATCAGTGTCACGGCCGATGAATCGTTGCGCGAGCCTTTGATTGCCAAGCTCAAATCGATGGGTTACCCCGAGCACGGCAGCGTCAGTGGTTTGGAAGCCGGTTTGACCAACGCCAAATCATTTGTGAGCTGCGCCATCGGGCGCATGTCTTAAGTTTTAAACGCCTGCAAACAAGGCGTCTAAAGTTTCAATCAGCGCCTCAGGTGGGCGCTGCACATGCACGCCAGCACCTTCGGCGTGAATGCCGCGCAAGAACAAGTACACCGCGCCGCCCATGTGTTGGGCGTAGTTGTAGTTGGGCAGGCGCACTTTGAGCAAGCGGTGCAATGCCAAGGTGTAGAGCACGTACTGCACCTCGTAGCGTTTGTGCAGCACAGCGTCTTGCAAAGTGGCGCTGTCGTAGCTGGGTAGTTTGTTGGACTTGTAGTCCACCACCCAATAGTGGTCATCGTGTTGCAACACCAAGTCCATCGAGCCGGTGAGCATGCCTTGCATCACGCGCGCTTGAAGTGCAGGGCGTGGCGTGCCTTCAAACACATGGCTTTGAATGAGTTGGTCGATTGCGGTGGCGCTGACGTGGCTCACTTCTAAGTTGAACTCCATTTCTGGCCACATCTGCTCGTTGCTTAAGTCGCGCAATGTCAACGGCGCAGCGTTCAGCGCATGCAAAGGCAGCGGTGTTTTCACCACAGCTTGCAGCCATGGTTCTAGTTGTGCACGCGATGCGTCGTCGAGTTGTAACCAACTGGCCTTGCGTTCTAGCAACAATCCCCAAGCTTGCTTGGCCCACTCAGGTGCGTTGTCATTCGCCACAGGCCAATTGTTTTGCGACAGCCATTCCAGTAAATCATGCAGCAGCGTGCCGTAACGTGCGCCGGCGGGGAAGGTTTGCCACGCGCTGATGCTTGTCAGTTCTGGCGTGGGGGCGGTTGCAGCCACTGCATAAGGCTGCGCATCCGCGATTGCGTCTGTGATGGCATCGGCCACCGCTTCATCGCGCTTCGATTCAGACACCAGCCCTCGCGTGATGGCACTAAAGCTCGCCGTCCACCACAGGCTGTGGTGGGTGCGTGTGGGTGTCAGGGCATCTTTGGGCGCGCTGATGGCAGCGGGGGCTTGGTAGCGAATGCCTTGCAACTCTGGCAAGTCGGCCACTTGGATGTGGTTACACGTGCCCCACAAAGTGTGCAACTGGTTGGCTAAATCACCACGCTCTTTGCGCATCAGCAATTGCGACAAGGCACTCAGCTTTAAATCGCTCTTGGTGGTGGCCTTGCTCAAATCATTTTTGGTTTCGGCCACGCCCATCCACAAACCACGTTGCGCACGGGTGAGGGCCACGTACAGCAATCGCATGTCTTCTTCTACCGAAGTGGCGATCGGGTCACTGTCGTCCTCGGCTTCGTCGTCTTGTGCGAAGTTGGTCTTGGCTTTTTTCTCCACTGCAAACGCGCCTGCAAACGGTACAAACACCAGCGGGTATTGCAAGCCCTTGCTCTTGTGATACGTGATGACTTTCACGCACAGCGCATCGGTTTCTAGGCGGGCTTGCTGTGCATCGCTGTCGTGGTGTTGGCTTTGAATTTGTTCGCCCAGGTAGCGCACCAGCGCGTGCTCGCCTTGCAGGCTTTGCGCGGCGTGTTGCAGCAGTTCGCCCAAGTGCAAGAGGTTGCTCAGGCGGCGTTCACCATCGGGCTGGGCCAACATGCGCTGCGCCACGTGCTGACTGTGCAGCCACTGGTGCAGCATGGGCAGCACGCCGTGTTGTTGCCACAGGCCGTGCCATTGGTGGAATTCTTCTAGCAGCCGCTCCCACCGCGCTTCGTCTTGGGTGGTGGCCAGCACTTCGTGCAAGTCCAGCGCCCACAAGCGGCTGCCCACTGCGGCACGCACCCAGTCTGTTTGGCGGGGCGATGCCACTGCGCGCAACAAGCGCCACAAGTCGGTGGCCTCGGTCGATTGGTACACGCTGGTGTGGTCAGACAAGTACACACTGGGAATGAGTCGCGCACGCAAAGCCTGACGCAC